>Ga0116227_10000411_pt1 | contig 82082 bp, 57 predicted proteins | sample S1TSphgellanicum_FD_89693 | JGI IMG/M metagenome (GOLD analysis project Ga0116227, IMG submission 89693) | Host-associated microbial communities from peat moss isolated from Minnesota, USA - S1T2_Fb - Sphagnum magellanicum MG | ecosystem: Host-associated > Plants > Peat moss > Unclassified...
AAAATTTCATCTTTCAAAAAATCCTCATATAAAAATAAATAGACCTATTATTATTATTACCTAGGGGCCTATAAAAATCCCTTAAGCTACTATACACTCTATAATGAATCTAAACACAACAATATCCTTCTTGCCTTGGTAGGCAAGGCCAATAAAGGCAATCTTAATATAGAATATTTTGAAATTTTTTTTTAGTTTAATGATAATATGAAAATGTTTTTCGACTTTAATATAATAGTATTATGTTTTATGTTCTTAATATGCATTTAAATAAAAATTTGAAAATGCAAGTGAAGGGGATAAGTTAATGTCACCCATTACCAAACACGTATTTATCATTGAACGCTTTTCAATATTTTCCGCATTTCTTCATCAAATTGAGCGACTTCTTAGGCTTGGACCAAATGTTGTATGATTGATTTATTCATAGTTTTGTTTTCAATTTGAGTTAGTTAGATGGAAACTAGGAAGGAGGGGAAGGATGATACACAAGGAAGGGGGGTGTCTTTTAAGGGCCAAAACATGGGCCCATTGACTATTACATTACTTCCATTTGGGCCACCAAAATACTGAACTTAATAGGGCTTTAAGTGTGTTTAAAGCACGTGTAGTATGTTGATCAATAGCTTCCCTTGTACATTAGCACACCGACATGCACAAAATAACCATGATGTATGTCTTGAGAATTTTTTTGCAAAATATGTTCCGAATTTTAAGCCTTGAATAAAATAGCTTGGAATAAATTCACTTCAAAAATTGGTGTGCTCTAAGGAGATTCAATGAGAAATTTGACCAAACATGCAACTAAACCATTGGGGCACGTACATGTGCGAGTGCCAAATTCCTTATGTGGGACTATTTCCCTTAAAACCAAATGAAAGACATGTCTAAAGCACATGGCACACCTAGGGAGCTCTTGAGTGCCAAATTGTTGTTCATGTTGGACTAAAATCTGCCTTAAAACCAAATGAAGGATATGCCTAAGGGCACATGGCACCTAGGGAGCCCATTGGTTCATGGGTCAATGAATAGAGAGTATTTTGTCCCTCCCATTCTTACCAAAAACCATTTTTATTTTATACCTAACTCAGGGGGCTATTCAAACCATGATGAAGGTTTCAAAATCTTCCATTAAAAGTGTGTGCCAAGCTCTACCTTGGGCTACTACCCTTGAGGCTACAACCCTCAAATTAGGGGAAGCCATGGGGAGTAGTAAGCCCTTCCCTTGCATACAATAGTATAAAAGTCCAAAGACTGAAAAACCTCATGTTCAGTCGAGGCCTGGCAGGACGTGACTATGGCCTCATCCTAGGCCCTTTATTACAGCTTGGGTCCTTAGTCGAGGCCTGGTAGGACTTGACTATGGCCTCATCCTAGGCCCTTTATTACAGCTTGGGTCCTTACCTTACAACAAATGGGAATTGATTTATTGAGCTCTAGGGTGGGAGGTACCTATTCCCTAAATAAGGGGCCTAGGAGGAAGCAATACTTGATTCCGACTCTGCATTTTGGGGAATATCCCCTCACCCTTTCCATCTCTTGTCCTATAGCAAATCAAACCAATCTTGTTAAATCTCTACTAGTTTTAAAACTGGGGTTTTTTTTCATTTTGAAAACATGTTGAATTATTTTATTTTATTTTATTTTATTTTGATCTTTTTTTTCTGTATAAAATCAAAAGAAAATTGCAAAGCGACAATAAAAAAACAGATTTTTTGTTAATATGAATAATAGTTCAAGCAAAAAGCACGTGGTGAGAGATATTCCCAAATTTGGTTCAACAAAATGCTTTTGTGATGATGGAAACTTGTTCAAGGTTAAAAACCTCATTCATGAGGCAGATCTTTGGGTCCTGTTCTGTGCTTTATCATTTATTGACCAGTGTCTACCAAATGCAATTGCAAATGTACTACCCAAATGAAGATCTATCAGGAGTCAGACTCTTCCTTCTCCCTCCTGCTTCTTCTCCAACAAGCAAACAAGCAAAGAAAAAGGGAAAAAAAAAAAAATGTTGGCAGAAGAAGCTGGAAAATCAAGATATCTTGTCCAACTGTGTACAGTTGTTGATTTTCAGGTAGGAAAGGAAGAATTTGGTTGGCACAAAAAATCAAGTTCTTCAAGGGTTGGCCAAATCTAATACATACTAAGACAGGTGTGTGTGTGTGTTTGTTTGTTTGCATGATCATTGTGACCAAGCCTTGACCATGGGGCCCCCTACCGAACTTGCCAGAAAGCCCTCTATGAAGAGGAGGAGGAGAAGGTGTGCACAGGGGTGTGTTTGTGTTGTTTCACAATTTTTGAACCAATGGAGCAAAAGTTATTGAATTTAGAGTGATGGGTTGTCTCTGGAAATTAATTTTGAAAATTTTTAAATGGTTTCTTGGGAACAAAAAAACTCTGAAGTCAAGCCCACTTATAACCAGAATGCTGTTGGGAGGTTAACATACTTGGTGGGCCAATGCCACAGGGGCCCACTAACTACTAAACTAGTCTGCATTCCAAGAGCCTAATTCTCACGAAAAGCCCAGAAATTTTAGGTGGCAGCTTAGGGTGTCACACATTAGATGCAGCAGCAATCTACTCCAAAAGGGAATATCTTAGACATGAAAGTTCCATGAGATTTGAAGTTGATTTAGAGGGCGTGCCTTCTGATCGAGAAGTGCTCCAGATTTTTGTGCATGGAATTTCACTATGGCCACCACTTGGATTTTTTTATAAATAGATTACCAAAAATAAAATTTTCACTTTGATATTGGGGATATTATATCGTCTCGTTGAATAACTTTTGCATACTACTCAAGTTGTCATTCCTTCAGCACGGATCAGATGATTGGCAAGGGGAAGGGCACCACTCACTCACACCCTTGTTGCTATTGAGTTGGATTCACAATGAAGCAACAACCCATAATTATGATTTGTAGTAGGAGACACAGCAAAGCAACTTCATCAACTCACAAACATTGTATGTCAAAGTTGTTGAGTTTGAATTGAGAAAGCATCGTCAAGGAAGGTGGTGGTGCTTGTGACCACATATAATAATAGCACACTCCATCACTACCAGAATAATTTAACTTCAATTTCTAGGACCGTAGAAATTTTGGGGCCTAGAAATTGAAATATGAGCCCAAATTTGGCAATTCAAAAACACCAAATATGTATTATGTCCATGATCCCCACTATCTTTTGTTCAGTTAACTCCGACCCAAGTCAGTGGTGGAGTTTTGCCAAAAGAGTGGGCACTTCTTTTTTTTATTCAACCACATCTAAGGACCATTTGATTGTTGTAAGCAAATAGAGAAAAGTAGTGGGAATTTCCATATCCATACTTATTTAGCAGGATTGTTCACTCCTGGTTTTGTTGAAGAAGTTCCCAGAAACTCTTGAAGCAATTTTGTCAGATGGATTGAATTCAAAGTTTGTCATTTCAGGCACGTGCATGTGCAGCAAAGATTGTTCCATGTGATCTGTCAACTTGGGGGATTTTTCGGCAACAAGGCATTGCCATCTGCAGTGAGAAAAGAGTCAGCAAACCCTGCCCATGCTAGACAATCTTCGTGATGATCTTGTTTCATGGTTCTTGGATCCCTGTTCAGGAGGGCTTTTCTCGGGGCTTCTTCTACCTTGTTTTAATGAAATGTTTTTGTGGGTATGTGCTAATTCAGATCAAAAATGTTTTCCTTCTATCTATGTGTCAAACGTTGTTCCCTTGTTTAGCCAAACTGATCAAAAACTAATTGAGCTAATTTTATTCAATCTGAGATTTAGGATTTAAGGTGTGAGAATGGTACTACTGAACATGAGCTCAGCTGACCACAACTTAATTCTGAGGGGGTTGTGGGAAGTGCGGTGCATTTTCTCCAAATTTCAAATGCAGTTTGAGGTTTTCAGGTTGAGATGTGAGTTGTCATGTGGTCTGCAAGCTTAATATACCTCAACAATACTATGAGTTTCAATTTCCAATTTCCAATTTGGCTTCAAACCAGAACAATGCCATAAAAATACAAATTTTTCCCCCATCTCATCAATAAAACATTTGATATATCACAAAGCAAACTGACATTTTACAGAGTTTGAACACAAGAGAATCGAGTGCAAAGTGTATACTGTAAATTTCAATGGATTTGTTTATAACCGACAAACTGTAGCTGGTTCAAGTTCTTTGACTAGGAACTGCCTCATCTACCTCGCCAATTTTCTCTTCGAAAAAACTGGCTTAGATAATTGCCATCTAAAACTATCAAACCCCCAAACCCAGATGGTTCTTAGAACTTGAAAAAATAAAAAGAAATAACACAACCCAGTCAATTCTTTCAAGAAGCGAAGAAGTCAAATCCTCAGAACCTTCTTCAGTTCTTTAAAAAAACCAAAGAACCACCCAACACTGGTGCAAACCCTTTTGAGTTAGCAATTAAGAATCTTTGACTCGACACCCAAGTGATATGGAGCTCACTCACACACACATTATCCATCTCACTAGCTGCTTATGTGACTATCTATTTTAGGTGTCAGTAAAAATAGAGTTCAGAAATTTCTCAACAAAATAGTTGTGGATTGTAGTTGACACAAACTCTATTACCAAAGTACTCTAAGCTCTTTCTGTGCCTCCACTTCCCCAATTATTCTTTTTAAAAAACCTTTTGATTAGCTTTGGATTAGTTGTGTTTTTTCTTGGGTAGACTAATCTGTATTTGTTCTAATCCAGCTGAACTAGTTTAGCTTGAATTGAAAAGTTGACTGCGGATCTACAGCCACTCCAAGAGAACTGACTCTCAAGGATCCATTATTGATTTTGTTGCATAATCAGTCCCCAAAGTCCATCAACTGGTCTTTTTTTAGTTTTTTCTCTCTGCTTCCTGACAAGAGATAAGTGCTAACTCACTTACCATTGGAGCAGCTTTCATAGCTTCTTTACATATCACTCATCTTACTGGCTTTGACCTAGTGAAAGCAGAGAGAGCATAGTCAAGGTCTTTCAATAGTTCACTGACACGACATCAATTCATTGGCTCTGAGTAGAGTAGTAGCTTAGGCTCATAGCTTCGATGTTCTCATCAACCTCCCCCCTTTGTTTTCAAACCCTATATTTCTTTCATTTCTTAAGTGATTTCAAAAAACTTTTGAGTACACCAACTGAAGCTCTCTACAAAACGTCTTTGAACTCCATCTACAACAGGGCAATGTCCAAAAATCTTTAAGTTCCAAGGCTCAAAACGCAATCTATATGACTTCTTGACAAATTTGAGCGATTTTGTGCCATTGGATGCTGCAGGGCTACAACATCTCTTTGAGCTCCAAAGGCAACAGAAGAATGTTAACAAATTTACACTTCTGTGACACTAAGTGCTCAGTCACCCACACTACCCTAGTGACCTATCCCCAATGTTAATGCCAAGAGTTAAAAATCAATTCCAGTACCTAGTTGTTTGTTGACAACATTGGGTATCCCCCAGTGTCAAATGCCAGAGTTGAACCATCAATGGAATGAAGCTTACTCTCACATTGATGCCCATAAAAGCAAGCATCTAAGACTAAGAAAGAAAAGAGACCAGTGAAGACATGCACAAAACCATTTGTCTCATTCCTGACATTCCCCACACTTCCAAACACATTTACAAACAGTTATTATCACAAAAATAACTATAACACAAAGGTTCTGATAGTGTGTGCTCTGCCTGCCACACAACACTGATCTCACACATACATTCACTCACTAGGATATAAAAACCCAAGCTATGAACTAGAAACAGAAATCTGCAGCCCAAGATGTGGAACTCTCAGATCTTTCCCAACACAGTTCCCCATATTACCAAAACCCGAATCCTCATGAAGCTACTACACACCAAAAGCAAACCCCCCTCTATGTCATAGCCAGCCTTGTCTTGATTTTGCAGATCTTCAAACTCACATACCATAGAGCTGCCCTTCTATACTGTTAACCAGACTTGTGCCATGTGCTTATTGTGTACTGGCTAAAGCCTAACAATCCTGCTTGCACCCCCATCCTCTATCCAATGCTAAGACATAAGCATTCTTCATGACTGCTTTCCATCCTGGTCATAATAACAAACTCCTCTGTTCTTTACCCCATATTGTCAACCCTTCTGCAGCCTCCATAACTGTACTGCATTCTAAGCTTGCAACTGGTGCAGCCATCTTGCAAGCTCAAAAGCCCTCAGTAGTGTCGATTGGACCCACCAGCACCTACACGACTGTCATAGCGAAAGGTGCCTGTAGGGGTATAGCCACGCCCATAAGCTGATGTCATATTGCCTGCTGGCATTGACAGATAATCATTATATGATCCCCGCATACCAAATGAGGGTGCTGCAAGTGTAGCACCAGGCATTGGAACTGTCACAGCAGGCTGTACAACTTGCCTGTCAGATTCACATAGATGGTGTCAGTACAACCCACCTCAACACCTAGTCCACACATAAAGACACAAGATAAGGAAGGACATGACTGTCTCCACAAAGTCCATGGACAGGGTGCATACCGAGTTGGAAACAATGGAATGGCTGCTTTGGCAGACAGAGCAGTTGGACAAGCCCCTGGAGCTACCAGTGAGGGTACAACTGCAACGACAGTGATGACCACACATCATCAGTAGCTTCCAGCATCAGAAATACAAAACCAAAGGAATCAAACAAGCCTTCAATTTAGATATTCCAACAAACTTCACAGCTTTAAGTTGAGCTCCCTATCCTTTCATGAATAACAGATGAAATACTGATGAACTTCAAAAAAAATTTAAAAATTACCTTGGGTGCTGACCAAGGGTCGATAGTGTGCCTGCCTTGTATGACTATGCCCATATGGAGCTGAGTTCAAATCCTGCACCAGACCAAGACCATTGGAATATCATACAGTGATACCACAAAGAATAGCAAACCAGATTACTTGTGAAGAAAGACGCCCTTTCTGGACACAAGCACAAAAAGAAGAAACTGTATTTACCTGCTTCGTTTGCCCATTTGCCTTCCCCTGACCTATCCCTGCAAGAATAAAACAGAGTGGCCCTTTAGAAGTGCTGTAATTGTATCCTCCCAGCAGTAACACACACACCCTGCCCCCGCCCCCCACACAGTGGCCATCTAACTGACCTGAAAATAAGTTGCTGTATTTTTCTGAAGTAGGTAAACCCACAAGAGGTTCCGCTGGAGTTTCTCCACCCACGGCTCGCCTCTGGCTCTCCACTCCTAGTGGACCTTTTGCTCCTAATACTGCAGGAAGAAATCATCCACCAATAATGTTATCATGCAGGAAGAGCAGGTAATGCTCATGGTCTATCTTTACAGAAGACACATGTCACCTTTAGAGCTCCAAATTTGATTTTCATACAGCAGCTGTAAATTAGGTGAAGACGCATACAAATTACCACAAATACAACTTAATAGGATATAGAAGAACTGACCAGCAGAACTGTAACCTTTTGGCTGTGCCAATTCATGTTGTGAAACAGGAGGTGATATGCACATTCCAACCTACAATCAAAACCTTGTTAACCAATGTTTCTATCCAAGGCATTTTGGCAGTTCTTACAGTACTATAGGTTATGTATTGAAAATCTCACAACCTATTGTGGTGCCAACAGTGTACATGACAATATAATGGAAGAGAATCCACCACAATACATGACATTTGAACATTCGTATTAGCCTTGGAGACCTGATTGGGATTGAACTAAACAACTAGAACAGACAATAAATCAACAAATAAGCAGACCTGAAAGAATGGGTGCTGCAGTGCCTGTGATGCAGTTGGCCTCTTGCTTGGATCCCAAGCACACATTGCCTGCAGGCAGATGGCTGTGTCAAAACCACATAAAATCATCTGCAAAGCTATTCCTAAGAGCTGAGCACAGTAAGTGCCTCAGCTCCTTCATGCCATCATGTATCTGCTAATTTGCACAAGAATGTTTTCATACAGTCCTCACTAAATCAGGCATCCAACCAAGAATGTAGTAATAACTCACCAGAATTAAGAAATCTCATTACTCCTGATTAGGAAAGACAACCAAAGTTCAAAACTTTTTCTTGCAATCAAAGAAAGAATGTAACTAGCAACAAGTACATACCGACATAAGGTCAATTGCCTCAGCACTCGCAGATGGTATCAAGACAGACAGGTGGGTTGAGGAAAACTGCAACCAGAACACACATGAAACTCAATTGAATTGCCAATACAAAACTATTTCCTGCTAAAGATTTACAAGCATATTTGCACCTCTTCAAGCATATTGCATCTGCAAAATAACCAATCAGGCATACACATCTGGAATACATACAAAAGGCATGTTAGCAGAGAGACAAATCAAAAATAGCAAGCCTTATCAAAAGACACACCTGAGGAAACCGAAAGTTCATAGATGCAGCAAGCTTCATGCCATCAGCCCATGTCTGGTGATTTGGAGTGCCAATTACACTGCAGATCTTATAGATTTCATCTGTCTCACTGTTGACAGTACATTAAACCCAAGTCAGAAAACAAAACATCCAAACTGACCAGGGAGCACATCCAAAGCATGGGCCTACAGTTCCAGATCAAATCAAGCAAAGTATAAAAATTTATCTGTGGGATATATAACATGTGATTTCCCTCCCCAAAAGGGGACAACAAAAACAGACTACCAAGAATTGAAGTCATCATCCGCCAATATTGCAAAAGATCTGCTCAGCATGCCAGTCAGAGCTGAAAAATACCTTAGTTTAACAACAGAAACAGTTCTGCAGTACATCTGACTCAACAAAATATATAGTGACCAGTTATATGTGAACTGCAACGTCCAAGAGCAAATTCCAAAAATACCTTGCACCAGGGAAAAGTGGACGTAGTGTGAACAATTCTGCCATTATTGCTCCCATCGCCCACATATCTATAGAGATACACAAGAACAGGAATCAGAGCAAGAGAAGGAATGAAACAAAAATGAACAGGCAGGACAAATCATCACCAAGACTGAAATGCAAGATAAAAACTAATCCTTCAAGTTCCAACACTCATGATCCTCCAAATCAACCAATAATTATTGCAAATCTGTTCCACACACGGATCCTGCTAGGCCTGACAAGGAATACAAGAATGAAATCTGCACAACATAAAAGAAGACATAATCTGGGAACTGTCAGAAAAACAACAGCAAGGGTTGGAAATTAGAATTCACCTATAGCAGCACTATAGCACGAGGATTGCAGAAGTACTTCCGGTGCACGATACCTAAAAGAAAACAGCAAGTTAAGAAGACTTCAGTGAAATGCTAAATTCTTCAATAACTATTACAAATTTTAGACAAAATACTCTACAACATTCTACATGCAAGGTGGACAAAACAAGAACCAGAAATACCATCCATAAAGCTCCAAGGCAGAGATAAAGCATACAAAAGTTAGTGCATGGCCTTGGTGACAACATACCAGCGAGTGGAGACATAGTCAGTATAGGGGGGGCGAGAACAGACTTCCCTCGCAAGACCAAAATCAGCAACCTTGATAACATCCTTGGTTACCAGCAGATTCTCTGCAAAGACAGTGTATTGCACCTTAAGCTTTAAGTAAGCCAGAAGTAAGCCATAGCCTATGATGCTTGAAATAATCTCCCCCCAACAGAGGAACAGAGTACATCCCCAAGCAAAGGACAATGAAAATATGCATTCGAAAGGTCAGTCCTGCAATGAAAACCAGTACCACAAGCTGGCCAAAGAGGACTGATAAGTATTGACATCAAAGATGCTCAGCAGAAAGAGATAAGCCAACCCTGATGTCTATCCTCTACCTGGCTTCAAGTCCCGATGGAAGTAACCATGCCTGTGCATGTAAGCCAGAGCTTGCAGCATTTGAAAACACCAATTCCGTATTTTTGGTTCGGAGAAAAGTTTCTCCTTTTCTTTCATTAACTGGTAAAGATTATACTCCTGCCAAAGGAAGTCCAACAGAGAATTACATCATGAATGTGAACCAGTAGAAACAAAAGTGCCACTATTTGAATCTTGAACAATATGAATGCAATTCATATCGTTAACAGCCTCTTACAAAAACATGCAAGCCATCAGGATACAAAGAACAAAAGGCTCACCATGTACTCAAACACAAAATACAACTCATCATTCTCTCTGATGACTTCCTTCAGCTTCACAATATTTGGATGGTTCAACTTGCGGAGTGACTGCTCACACAACCAACACATGTTAGGTCAGTTTACACAAGACAATCCCTGAAAAGTAGTCAGCCCCTGACCAAAAAATTCATCTGCAATCTGGATATCAGGACTTCTTGAGAACCTGCATTGAGACAAAAAATCTGCTAAAAACTGCTGCCACCTGTGAGAAGGAACCTTCAAGGGATGCACTAGACTCACCAAAAAGCTAAGTTTAAAGCCTTCATCCTCACCTTGCCTCATCTCTGGCATATATGCACAGAACTGCCAAATTCTATAACTAAGAGGGCATGCACAAAGACTTTGAAAACAACCTTGACTTCTCTGAGATTCATACACTCATCCCATGAGTAAAACTTCCTCTTCATCCTCTTTATTGCAACAATCTCATTCGTGTCATTATTCACTGCCTTCCAGACACTCCCATACGTGCCATCACCCAACTGCTTCATAACCTTGTACCTGCACATGTTAATCATGCAGAAAGTTACATGGCACAGCAGATGCAGAGGAAAAGAATTTTAATCAATTCCTTCATCAAGATAAAACATAGAACTTCCTTGAAACTGAATGTCCCTTAATAGATACAAGCTCTTCACGAGAGTGCACAAGTGGTATAGCCTCAAACCCTACATTCCTGCCAGCCAACCCATGAAGGAGGGAAGTGAAATGTACCGATCCATGGTTGGCACACAAAATTGACCCGTATAACCAATTAGCAAGATGGGATTTTCTTAGTAAACAGGAACTGATCCGCATGCTGCATACAATGATCTAAAGTGCAGCACTCCCCCCAATAATGAACTTGGAACAGTAGCATGTTTGCAGAAGCATCTCCTACTGAAAAACCATGTGTGTTTGCTTCAGACTCCTCATTAAGGGCTGCCATTAACCTCCAAAGTGGTCACCCACTTCAGGGGAAATTACTAGATTGATCAGAGCAGCGGAGATACCGCTGCACACCACAATCCCTCATGAACGAATTCCAGTCAAATTCTTTTTCATCTCCACTGCCATATGTGCCGCAGTGGCATCAATTTGTAACCAAGGGGGGGGCTGCAGTGCCATAGATTTGATCCTCTGCAACATCTCCCCACTGCAAAACTCGGCACACTGTCCACTGAAGACCTCGTACTAACAGATCCCTGGCTGGAAAGAAAACAAAGCCAAAACAAGTAGGTTATACCATTTAACTAACCTGTTCCATCTGGCAACAACACATAAAATCTAATCAAGGATACCAAAAAAATGGACAAGAAAAGCAGGATTGGCACTCCATTAAAGCTGAGAAACCAAGCTACAATCACATCGCAAAAGCCTATAGATCTTCTGCTCACTCAGTCGGGTTGCAATACATCTAACCACCCTCTTCCTTCACCAAGTTGAAGGATCCATTGGCCAAGCTGATCTTATCAGCCATTTCATGACCTAAACTTTAATCAAGAGCACATATCCAGATACATGTTCAAAGAACTGTAATGACAAGCTGGTAAAGGCTCTGCATAAAATGTATCTATCTTTGAAGTACACATAATACATGAAGGGAGAAAAGTTCGCAAAAACTCTGTTGTTGCTAGGCTACCCTCAAAGACCGACCACAGCATATAACATTGATACCAAGAGATTGAGAATAAGACCATACATAACCAGATCTAACGGAAAAAAGGAGGGGAAAAAACGTAGCAAAAGCACCATATCGCAAATACTACGTGATTTTCGAAACCTCACGTATGTCATAGGCTTTTCAAGATCCGAAACGCAGAGACACAAACACAAACAAGGGTTCCAATACTGAAGCGATGATGTTGAAGTCACAACCTCCGACCGGCACCGAGTCCTTCCTACGTATCCAACGCTCCAAATGAAAGAGGCTTCAAAAGTTTGCTATTCCCATATAGAGACTTCCTTCCGCCACAAGGAAGTCACACAACATGTTGCAACACCAAGGAAATGGGACTCGCCCATGCTCTTCTTTAACATCCAAACAGACTACACAAGGAAAAGGTGGGGGGACAGCAACGAACAGACAGACATTAAGAATAGATGTAACGCAACTCACCACAGCCCGCAACGCAATCAGATGTCGCCGGCAGTCTTCAAGCAAAGAAACGTCGCGCAGTTTCATACAATCCGACCAAAGAGGAAAGAGCCGCTCATCAAAGCGGGAAGCCACAACCGCGACACACACACACACAGACAACAACTATTCACCAAAGCAAAAAAAAATCCCACTGACACAATAGTGCACGGCAGAAAAAGAACTTCAAATCTACGGCAACAAGGGAAGCTCGTCCCCCACCGACCACGCGACTGTTGCCATGCTGCCACGCCAACCAAAAATCCTCTCACTGATAGATATCTCTATCGCCGCTACCGGATTCTTTCTCAGAGGCCACACAGCAGGGGCGAGGGTTTACTCTATCATGCTAAAAAGAGTTCTATCTATCACAAAAGGGCCCCAAAACAAACAGTTTTGTTTGTTTGTTTGTTTGTTTGTTTGCCAACCTCCCCTAAAAAGACAGAAACAAAAAGAATCCCAACGCTGCCAACATAGCATATGAAATCCCTTAAGGCGTACTGACCGCCATCGCCAGCCACGACACTCGCTCTCCTCCTCTCCACAATGTCGCTACAGGAACGCGACTCGCAGAAACAACAATGCAATGAAGAAACGCAAATGGAACAAACGCGCGAACAATGCACACACGCGCACAGAAGCCTGGGCAGCCACACCCCTCTGCCCCTCTGATGATGACGTTGTGTGCCCGGTCCAGGGTTTTTTTTTCGTTTTTTTATGTGGCTAAATTTAGCCAATTGGCTAAACAAAAAGATTCAAAGTGGCTAAAAATATGTGGTTTTTTTCGTTTCCTAGTCGCCAAGTTTCGGGAATTTTTTAAATTTTTTTTCTTTAAAAATTGTCAGATTTCTCTATTGGGTTCTAGCATAAAGCCAAAAATTAATTCGCCAATTTTCCCCCAAAAAATTCCTTTCTTTTCCTCAAATATCTCCAGATTTGTCTATGAGGTTCTAGTATCTAGCCAAAAATTTGAAGGATATGCTTAAATTTTATTTATTTTTTCATTTTTTTTGTATCCAAATTTGGCTAAACTTCCTTATGGATGATTGCCACCACTTCAGCTACATCACCAAAATGAAAGCAAAACAAAAAAAACCCTGGCACTGCCCCCACTTGCCAAAATCCAGATGCCATGCCAGATGCCACGCATCTTTCCTTTTGACCTCTGGCCCAATGTCAGCGGACCTGGTAGGTACTACTAGGCACCTAAACTAGTACCAATCGAAAGGTGCCACGTGTTGAAGTCGACGAGTGAGCATTCACTAGCTATTTCAGGAAAGCTTTCCATTTAAAACAAGTAGGGTTCAAATCCTACCAAAAATCCCCCATTTTATTTTTATTCATTACAGAAATTACCTTGGAAAAACTCTTAATCATATGCTCTTCTTGGCAAACCATTTGATGAAATATGTAATTTTTATTTTAAATCATTTTTAATTAAATATAAAATTATTTGAATATATTTTTTAAGTTATTGATTGATTTTTATAGATAAATAAATAATGAGAGAATGTTATTGTGCAAGTTCTTCCCACCATTTTTTTGAAAAATAAATTAATTTTTTTTTGTCAAAGTTAGACTTAGACTTTAGGTATTTATTACCTAGGATGCAATCCATACACATGTCTACCACCATTTATTGTTATATATTTTATGGGGATCCTTATAGCCATAAATCTGGAAAAAAAAAAACTCTAAAAGCTTATGTACCTTTGCGAGATTGATTTTTTTTTTGAATTTTTTATTTACCCTTTTGGGCTGATATATTAAATGCAATGTACCCATCCAACAATAGTGAGGGCCCAATGTGGGGGGGGGGGCATTTCCCAAAATAAGAAGCCTAGCATGAATCAGTCCAAGTTCATGAATTTTGGGAATGTCCCCCCACCCCCCTTTGCTCAGGTAAGGCCTTTTCCACTACCACATAATTTCAGCCATAACTTTGTAGAAGCCTAGATTTTTTTAGGGGTCAAAATTATAGCAATTTGTCAAGTAAATAAATTATGTATAGCAATTTGTCAAGTAAATTGTCAAGTAAATAAATTATGTATAACAAATTTCTGTTAGCAGATTTATTAGAGAACAGAGAAAAATTCAATCTAGACGGATGAATAAATTGACTTCAAAACAACAATGCTTAATGACTATCTATGAAGTGTTTTGTAATTATGAGATCCACCAAACTGGGATGCTTCAGATGATGTTCTTGATGTCTTTGGAAAACTCTCGTCAGGGAGGATGGATAGGATTGGTTCCATGACGTTTCAACTTGTTGTGCAAAAGTTCTTGAATATTGAATGATTTCTTCACTGAAAATTAAATTAAATCATAGCTGAAAATTTGGGGGAGGAATTGGAATGTGCCTTTGGTGTTGTTGGAAAGATCTTGACTAGCAATGGTATTGGTCTCGAGTCTTTTTATGTACACCTTTTAATGGTAGAAAAACCATCAAGACATTTTACAATCTTCTGAATCTTTTGCAGGTTTCAGGGAGCAGCAGCAGCTTCTTGATTGACAAAAAATTGTGTCTGCCACATGTTGGGCTGGAACTTGACTGATGATTTTGCACGGAACAAGTGCACTGTACACATTTGGCTTGCTCCTAGTATTCACCTATTTTATTTATAAGAGAGAGTGCAAGGCCACCATTTTGTAGTTCAATGGCAAGGTATACCTCCCTCGGGAGTCAGAGGGTCAAGTTCCCAAAGAACAACTATTATTCTTGAAGAAATATTTTGTTTGCTTTGCTCCCCATACCTTTCGGTCTCAACTCTCAACGTATTGTTGCATGTCCTTCTGAATTTCTTTTTCTCTTTCTTTTGCTTTCAGTTTCAGTGCCAACTCTGTGGGGCAATCTCCAACTATGCTCAGTATGTGACCCTGTAAACATATTTCTCACATCTAAGTTTGAGACTATGAATAGGTGAAAAACTACTAATAGCAACCCACTTGAACCAATCAAACTATCTAGCCAATCAAAAACTGGAAGCAGTCAATAAATTGACTATGTTTATTGGCCTCTTCGCAGGGCTCTGAAAGCTGTTGTAACTTTTAGGGTCCCCAAGGAGTCTTCCAGTGGCTTCACTGAATTTGACCGAGGAACCTCATCTAAAGACTTCCAGCGCACAGGGTCACATGTTGAGCGTTGGTAGAGATGCTCTAACAACTTGAAGTTGATAATTTTGTGATGAGCTTGTTGTGTAGCTAATCTATCATGACACAGCAAGGGTGGGGGGGCAGCTTCAACACATGTCTGTTGAATAATTGCTTCAGTTTGAATGAAATAAGAGATTTCAAAAGATTCTCTTGTAATCTTCACCAAATTTTTATTCTTTTGAAAATGTTTTTCAATCATTTTTACAAAATGATATAATTCGTGTGGAGGCTGCCCAGGTATTAGGGTATTAGAAGTTTTGTTATGATTATTTCTTTGGATTATTCTGACCCAGACTAAGTCATCTGTATCTAGTTTCAACAAGTACATAATAGAGTTATCCCTAAAGTCACCCTATCTTTGGGCCTGCTTTTAGTGGTATCCGCAAAGTAAGGAAAATTTAAATCTCAGTATGAAATGCTGAAACTCAACATTTAGTGCACAAAGTTCGAAATTAATTATAATAGTTTTACAGGTAGGAGCAATGGAAAAGTGTGTAGCAGTAGTGGGGGCGCTCAGGAAAAGAAAACACAAGATGAAACTGAATTTACCACCAAAAATGCTGGAAAAACCAGTCGAGGTCCCAGTTATTTCGTTTTGTAAAATTTTCATTACCAGTTATGCCTTTGATGCCCTATTACGTCGAAACTGACCGTTCTCACCCGCTAATTGCAGGACTTTACCGATAACACTAATAGGTTCAAATTTTGGTGGTTTAAATAAAGCTTCTTCTTTTGGGGCTTCTCGATGTACCTCTTCTAAGAACAGAAACCCACCAAAAAGAGACCCAAGGTGAGTACAACTACATGAGCTAAGTTAACAACCATTCTTTCATGGAAGCTTTGACGTTTGGTGCCTTTCTAAAAGTTACTAATAGTTAATCCTACTCTACTACTGTTCCAGGGCACCTTCCTCACAGTAACTCTTCATCCATGAAGGGTAGGCATTTCATAAAGACATGTCCACCCTTCTTTTCAATTTTGTAATAATAATAGCTGGATACCCACAGGGCATTACAAAGAAATAAAAGAAATTCCTACACATCTTTACAAACCGTGAAGAGGGACTTACGCTTGTTGGATGTCCAATTGGGTTTATTAAAGACAAAAGGAAAATGTTAGCCAACCAAGTATGATTGAATTTCTCATCACCATTCTATGGCCAGAGTGACCCAGCACCGATCCGCACACCATGCAGGATGGATGATGTATGGATAGGAGATACTTATTCATTGTATTCCTATCCAATAGCCAATCACAATTATTCGCTAAGTACTAACCATCCGAATGCATTTACCTACCTACCTACCTACTCGCCACCACTTACCTTACCTATCTACCTACCTACATAGTAACCACTTACAGATATTATTACTGAGTTACTGAGGTATTGACTAGTAAACTAGGTTACCATGTTGTGGAAGTATGAGCGTTTACAGGATGGGTTACGGAGGTGGGATCAATTCTGACTCATCCACAGTGTACCATTATGTTGGGTTTAGGGTTTGGAACCAGGTGAGCCCCTTAGGGCGAGTTACGCGATGCAGACAACATAATGGGCAAGGGCGAGACCATTCCATGGCATTAGTGTGTAGGATTGCAAATTCAATGCACCCAATGAGAAGAAGGTTCAGCATGCACTACTGATGAGGGGTCTAGATTAGATTAGCATGCACTAATGATTTGGAAGGTTTTTCATCCTTAGTTTGGATGTTTTTTTTTCATCCAGCTTTTTTCATGTGACTTTCATCTTAGTTAGTTGACAAAAGGGGTTTAGTAACCAAATTTGGGATTTTTTCTTTAAACAATTGGAAATTTTTAATGCCCATAAGTAGACACATCACCACATCAAGTCACATCATTTCACAACATGATGTGAAATGAGATGAAAGAAATTATATATATATATATATATATATATAGATTTAACTTTTGAACTTTTTGGAAATTCATATATGGTGTTGGTTAGGCATGGTTTTTGCACCATTGGGTTCCTATAGAGGAACAATTCAGGTGTGAAAGATTTCATAAACAAAAAAACTTGGAAGGTTGTTGCGAGGTGTAGGAGGTGGTGTGCATGGCCAGATTTTCAACAATATGTTTGTGCCAATAAACACCAATTCATGTACTCCATAGGGGGTGGATTGTCATGCCATCAGTGCACATGGAAAGTCACACTATCAACTTTTGAATTTTTATTGTAATTTATGAATAAGAGTTCATGTTGTATGAAAAGTTGATTCCCATTTTGTGTTGTTGGGGGTTGAGGTTATGGTTCATTCCTATGTTGGAATTATGTTCATAAGTTGTCATTGGGGGAATGTGGGGAGTGTGTGACTTGTTTGATAATCCAATAAGGTGTACATTTCTTGGATTGATCATTTTTTAACACTTGTGCACATTACAGGATCCTTAAGGTGAAAGCCTACATGCCTTCTCTCACTTATGCAATTAGTCCCAAAGGTTTATAATTAGTTCAATTAACACCTAGGACAAAACAAGGTTATTGTCCAATTCATTCATATAATGTAAATACATTTGACCTCATAGGTATAAATCCCAATAATAAATTTGAATGTTTAGTTGGGGACTTTGTTTGCAACACTAATACGAATCAACCAAAATATAATCATTTTATTTGTGACTACATGCAATTATTAGTGTTTTATAACTAACTTTGAAAGTTTATGCAACTATAGGATCAAAATTCAAATTTTTGGTCATTCATATGACTTTGATGCAATTATTTATGTGACTATTTATGATTTCATCCTATAGATTGGATGATTTTTAAGTTTATTTTCATCCATGAATAGGCTAATATATCCCATTAATAAAAATGGTCACAAAATTACTTGCACCCCTATAGGTATATTATGGTGTAATATAATAGCAGTATATCTCTATGTATGTATTAAAACCATATTTAAGATATATATCTATGTACATTGTGCATATGTATGTATATTGTTCATATATTGAATCTACAAATTGATCTTTCAGTACTAAAACAAATTATTTGAATTTTTAAGAAAATTATTTGAATCTGAAAATTAACATTTGAATTTTGAAAAAAAATATTTCAATTCAAAAATTATTACTTAATCTGAAATTTTTTAATTAAATCTAAAATTGATATTTCAATTCTAAAAAACATTATTTGAATTTCAAATTTCTTATTTGAATCTGAAAATTGATATTAAATTTTGAAAAAAAAAATTATTTGAAATTTAAATTTTCATATTTACATCCTGAATTTTTTTTATCTCAAAATCGATATTTGAATCTGAAATTTTTTAATTGAATATAAAACTTGATATTTCAATTTTGAAAATTCACATTTGATTTCAAGAATTTTTATTTGAACGTGAAAATTGATATTATCAAAGTAAAGTTATTTTTAAAAGTATATTATTCATGTTGAGATTTTTATTATTATTATCATGATTAAATATTATTATTATAATTAATAAAATATATAACAAGTGAGATAATAATTATAATCATAATATTATGTATATAGCCTAGACTAGCTTGTATTAACTACAATAATAATTTATTAAATATTTTTTATTCAAGTTATTATTATAAATAAATATATAACAGCATGGTCTTATTACCCATTAACTATTATTAGGTAAATTTGGTTAATATTACATGAGTACTAAACTTAATAAATAGTACATATAATAATTATGATTAAATTGTGATTATGTTGCAACTATGTTGTGATTAAAATCTTTATCCCATATGGTTTGTCCTCCACTTCAAAACAAAAAAACTATATAAAGAAGTGCACTAAGACCTTAAATATATATATTTAAATGGAAATGTCATTTGAAATGAACCAATTAAAGAAACTTGAATAAAAGTTAAACCAAAAATGAAATAAGATTTAAATTAAGTGCCACATAGGCATAAACCTAACCTAAGCGCCACATGGCATAACATATTCTAGATGACATGCGACATAACCTATCTTAAGTGCCATGTGGCCTAGTTTATCCTAGGTGCCATGTGCCATGACTTAATCCAAGTGTTATACGGTTTAGTCTATCATAAATGTCACATGGCCTAACCTACCTACCTAGGATTATCTACTTACCTACCTTTTGTTGGCACCACTACAAATTGCATCCAAAAGTGATCACCAAAACAACTCCATTATTTAGTTCTGGTGGTGAAATTAGGTTGATAACTAACAAACCATAATTGTTGTGTTCATAATGAACCCCATAGTTGTTTAGCCTTATGGAATGTTCTTGGTGGGTGCAAATGCCCTAAATTGAGGTTAGGTTAACCCATAAATTCAACAACCTTTAGGAATTAATGTTTCGAACCTAATACAAAATAAGAGTTGTGTGCTTAAAGTCTTTTTCATGAGGACTACATAAGGATAGAAGTCACCATGGAAGTGTTAAATGGTTTGAAAATAAAGAACAATTTGATTATAAGTGGTATTAATGGGTTCATAAAATGAGGGTTTCAATTTCAACCATTGACATCATTGTCATCAAGAAAGTAATGTTTGGATTTATATTCAAGTTCAAATTTTGTTGTGATGTAGTTATAGATTATTCCACTATTATTGTGGGACATGGATGAACTTTATGGAGCCACCAAGGGGTCGAGTCAATATCCAGGGATAGTTGACACCATCAAGTTGGATGATTTTAAATAGGAATTTTATAATTAATGTGATATGTAACATAATTTAATGTAATCCACAATTGTTCACACCTTTCATGGTAGGAAAGGAATTGTTTCAACATTTGAAAAGGTCATTGATGGTTCACAATGAGTTTAAACACCCATGTAATTCAAATTAAAAAATGGCAAGTGTATCGGTTGCCCAATTATGTTTCCATTATCAATGGTACTATAGCCCCAAATTTTATTATGACTTCAATACAACTATAATAACTTCTAGTAACAATTCAAGAAATGGAAGTAAAAGTGTTGGTGGAGTGGGAATATTAATGTCACAACCACCAAAAGTGGTGGTGTTGGCCTTTTGACTAGTGGATGAAACCCCATGAAAATTTCAATTTTTTTGAAATTTTGAATTGAAATTTTGAAATTTGAAAATTGTTGAAGTTGAAACAACAATTTCAATTTCAATTTATTTATTGAATTTGTTTATGAAATTTCAACAATTTCTTGAAATTTTGTTGCAAGAAATTACAACAATTTCTTCAAAAAGTTGCAAAGAAATTACCAAGGGATCAATATAGAAAAACTACACAAATTCCAATAATTCCAATAGAAACCACATAAAAGCCTACATGAAGCATATGCGCAAATCAAAAGCTTAATCACTATGATTCAAAAATTCACCAAAAGCTAAGTTGTTTAATTCTATTATGGGATTTTGGATAAAGAGCTTAAACTTGAAGGGTGTGGGATGTTATGTTAATTATTTCAAGCCGCACAACCCACATTGGTGAATGTGTTATAATTGTCAAAATGCATCAAGTTGAACATAATATAGGAATGAATGGTTACTTTCAAGTTTAATAAGGACAACTCAAGGAAGTCCTCAATATTATCATTTCAAAGTTGATAAATAAAGTTGCAGCATAAAAGACCAAAGGGACCAAACAAGAACAAGCCAGTGCATCTTCATCATATTCTATTGAATAGGGTGGAAAAGACAAATGTTGGAGGTGTGATAAACTTCATTGAAAAAAAAATCCATATTCCACCTCAAGCCACTATATCCAACCTTAACCCTAACAAATCACATTCCCATTGTAAAGTTATTGACATGATGTGGATCAATGTTTCACCTTACATTAGGAATTACAACAAGGTCAAGCATAGATGACCAATGTTAAGGAAAAAAAAGGTTTTGGAAAAAGCCAAGAAGGGAAAAATGTGATCAATAAGGGGTCGACCACCAAGTCAATCCAAGTTAGCCTAACACTATGGAGGTAAGATTCACATGCCTAAAGGTTTTAGTGTTGAATATGGTAACGAACATGTGGCATAAGTGAAATCCAATGCACTTGTTTTGGCCAAAGTTCAAGAATGACAAGATTCATCATCTTCAACTAATTCAAATGATGATAAGATAATTTTTTGGAGCTAGATTTTGAAGCTCATTGGTCCCAAATGTGGTGATGTCAAATATTTTGAAAGATCACATGTCTCAATTAGTATGTGAAAACCATGTTAAGGTTTCAAATTTAGTCAAAATGTTTTCAATGACTACATTAATGACAAGAATGAATGCTTGAATATTGGAACCATGGGGTGTTGACAAAAGGTTAAACCCTCAACATGGGGGCTAGAATGAACCAGCACCAATGAACGCACTTGTTGGCAATTCTATCCATGGATGGGCTGCATTTTTTCATTTGATTCTTAACCATGCGTTAACCCACATTGCACCACAATCAACCTTTTTTGGTTGCTAACCTTTGATTTTTATTTTTTCTTGGTCATTTTTTGGGGGACATTTTTTGCCAAAACCCTTATTTATATATGACCCTCTTCAACCTATATACCGTTATCACCTAGCTATTATACTAACCTACATCTTGGCCTACCTATAAATTAACTTTCAATGCCCTTACCTACCCATTTTACCTATCTACCCTTTATCTTTCCTTGGTTAAATTTCTACCTCTTAACAAAACTTCTATATATTTTTGGGCTAAACCCTCTATCTCTTGGAAAAAACTTTTTTTTTAAAAACCTAAACCTCTATTTCTTAGCAAAACCTTTTTATTTGTTGGAAAAACATTTATATTTTCTTGGCAAAACCTTTACATCTTTTTGGCCACATCTTTATCTTTTGGCAAAACCTTTTTTTTTTGGACAAAAATCATTATGTATTTTGGCCAAACCTGGCAAAATTTCTATCATATTTATTTTTGGCTAAATTTTTATTTTTGAGTAAAATTTTTATCTTTTTTTGGTTAAAAATTCACTTTAACAAAACATTTATACATTTTGAACCAGTCATTTAACTTTCGGCAAAACCTCTATCTATTGGCAAAACATTTGTATCTTCTTAACTAAACCTTTACCTTTCAATAAAACATTTATATATTCCTAACTAAACATTTACCTTTCAACAAAACCTTCATCTATTCTTAGCTAAACCTTTATTTCTCGGCAAAACTTTTACCTTTTAGCTAAACCTTTACCTTTTACCAAAACCTTTATCTATTGTTGGCTAAACCTTTACCTTGTGGCAAAACTTTCATATATTTTTAGTTAAACATCTACCTTTTAGCAAAACCTTCATCTATTCTTCATTAAACCTTTACCTCTTGACAAAACCTTTATATTTATTTGATTAAACTTTTACATTTTGGCAAAACCTTTTTTTTTTGTTAGACTTCTATTTCTTGGTAAAATTTTCTTGGTGGAACTTTGACCTCTTAGCAAAACCTCTATATCTTCCTTGGTAAAGTTCTAACTTTTAGCAAAACTTCCATCTCTAATTGGTTAAACCTCTAGCTATTGACAAGACCTTCATGTCTTCTTGAGTAAACATTTACCTTTTAACTAAACCTCAATATATTTTAGCAAAACATGTACCTATTAACAAAACCTTTATATTTTCCTTAATATAAATTTATATTTCTCAACAAAACATTGATATATTCCTTAATATAAACTTCTACCTTTTAGCAAACCTTTATATTTTCTTGAATAAACCTATACCTTTTGCTAAAACCTCCATATTTTTTTGGTGGAGCTTTTACCTTTGAACAAAACCTTTATCTCCCCCTAGCTAAACTTTTATTTGTTGGTAAAATATTTTTGTTTATTGACTAAAGCTTTACTTATCAGCAAAACCTTTATATATTTTTAGTTAAACATTTACCTTTGTGCAAAACCTCTACCAACTTAAAATGGGTATTGTTAATGGGTCAAATTGTAATGAGTTAGAAAATATTTTATGTAAAATATTGGATTAACTTAAAAGTTTTTGACATTATGAATAAAACATTGTAAGGTAAATGGGTATTGTAATTTGTTTTCCATATTCATTAGTTATAATTAATTCGACATCAAAATTAAGGTAGTGCATTTTATTATGTATGTTTAGTCAAAGCCTACCCACATAATGGTTATTTATTTTGGGATGTACCCTTAATGCAAGTATTGCATCCACATGTGTCATTAAAGGAACAATTATGTTGCAACTACTGTACAATGTACATACATGTGATCATGCCATGTGTTCACATTTCCACCACCCATTATGGAATACATTTGCAACTAATTTTCAATTACAATTCTCATTGATATAATTAGTAAGGCCATAAGTGCAGAACTACTAAAATATTATTGTTCAACTCTGGTATGACTATAATCAAACTATTTATAACTTAATCGAGATATATATTCATTATGTAGTTTTTATAAAAAAATATTTTTTCAACAATTTGATTATTAAATATTAACTATATTTAATACACTTACTTATTATATTAAATAATTCACTATTAATATGAATCAATAAGATAATTCATGTAAATAATTATACATTACCAAAAAAATTATTTAATTATTAAATAATAATCAAATAAATATTTATCCAACTTGGGGATATTTCACAATGAATTAGGTTGATTACTTAGAATATTATTAATTCATCAATAATTACCAAATCATTAATCATCTAAATTTATTGATTAATTATTAATTGGATAAATTCATTCATCTATATATGCTACTAAACATGATGTGTATATTATATTAAAAATTCAATTCAATGTACATATGGACATGCCTATTTATACCTTGATGATTTCTACCCAAATTCATAATTTACTGCTTACTAATTTTTAATTAATATTTAATTTCCTTAATTATTATGAAGTAATTAAATAAATTGATACTTAATTATTATGAATTATAAATATGATTCATATAAATATTTCACTAATTAATTAAAATAACTAATAGGTAACATTTTTCAAAATTTTAGGTGATAAATGATTAGTTATATGAATTCAGATAATTAAACCTGTAATAATAAATTATCTGAAGTCAATTAATAAATTATCTAAAGTCAAATAATAATTGATCTGAATTCAAATAATTAATTATTTTAAATAACTATCAAATAAATTAGATTGAATAATTCAAATAACTTTTTATTTAATTAACCAAAATTTTTAATATTAATTATCCTAATTCATGAACTGACGAATTATAAATATTTGAATTAGACTAATTAATTTAGATAGTTAGATCATTGGTAAATTAATTCATGTAATCAATCCAAATATAATTATCTTATATTTAATTCAAAAATTTATGTTTCAAATAATTAATTCTCATAAAACTCAATAAATTATTTTGATAATTAATTATTTAAACCAAAATATTAATTCGAATAAAATTTTCAAATCACTAAATAATAATTAATTAATTCGCACATTTAATTATCATATAATCAATAATTTAATTGTATAATTTACACAATGAGAAACAAACTCAAAGCATGTGAGAAAATATTTCTATAATTGCAATTCAATTTATAAGTAAAAAACAACTAAAAATTTTAATTGGTATGTTTTATCTTTGAATCTTATGTGACAAGCTATATAAAGAAGGCATGTTATTTTATGTTTTCACATTAAAATATACATGCCAATTTGGAATCAATTCAAAAAAAGTTTAACACTAAAAGCAAAACATAAAATGAAAAATAATATTTTCATGGTTGTTTTTTAGTTCATTTACTCTTGTGATTTCCTACCTACTTACCTACCTAAGTAAGTAAATTGGTATTATTTTTCTACCTACCTACCTATGGTTATGTATGACCTACTTAGCTACTAAAATATATTTTATTTTATTTTATTTTATTCCAAAATACAATTAATATGCCACGTTGCAATTTTCAATTCATGTGTCAATATTTCAAACCATCATTAGCAATCATAATGGACGATGGAGATCAAATTTTTTTAAAAATTATGTTTAAAATTTTTCATAGTGTTGATTTTAATGGATGGATGACAATTAATGACACCAACATGACATCATAGGTGCAATTATATTGGAGTTGCATAGTAGTTTAAAATGAATTATTTTGACATAGTTGTAATTGAGTTGCAATGAGTTTGCACCATATATATAATGAGTTGCAACTTTACAACTTATGCAATTTGTTTATTAATACTTACAATGTATAAATATAGTGAGTTGCAAATGTTCAATGCAACTCAATTTTTGAAATGCAAGGCTAACGTTGTTTTTTCTCATAGTGTTAGTTAAAGTGTAAAGATAGTTGATGTGAATGAAACAATGTCATTCCTATAATATTAACATATTAAATAGTGGAAAGAATTGAATATTATGTCATTTTATTACAACTATGAATGCAATATTAAATTTTCCTTTTACAATGAAATTTCTCAACTAAACTAATGGTTAGCAAAAATAAACATGTATTATTATAACAGAAAACATTATTATGATTATGATATCATAATACCTAAATAGATGTTTGATACTAATTGTATTATTTTTAGATATCCTAAATTTTTCAAAAAAAATTCAAAAACCTAATTTTGTGAAAGAAATTAACAAATCTTTGATATTAGGAAGAAAATAATGCATCCTCAAACAATGTGTCAATGAATCTTTGTTCATCTATAATTATCAACATGATATCCACCAACTTTTTACGTCAAATGGTGTTATACATAATATTTTGCAATGTCAAACTCCATTATTCAAAGGGTCCCAGCCCCTCCACTATCTAAAAGTGGTATATCATAAATGATCAAGGTGAAAATTAGGAGACACCCTTAAGAATCTAGTTATTTGTTGTTGAAACTACCCTTATACTATAGTATATGAGTTCTCAATGGAAAAACAAATGTATACATATGTATGGACTATGTAATAAACCTAAACCATTTTGTCTTGCTCCATGGTCCATGCAATGTGATAATAAAAAGTATATTAAGAAATGTTCAACAATTTATCAATAATGCTTAAATAGTCCTTTAATTATTCAACATTATTAGATATTGATATTAGTTATTAAATGATGAAGAATAAAAAATATTATTGAATATTCATTTTTCAATAATTGATGAATATTTACATCAACAATTCAATTATCAATATACGTATTGATGAATTTTACAAAATATTATTCAATACATGATATGTTGAATATTCAAACAATTCAAATTTTTATTCAATATTTCTTAAACACATGTAAAAATTTTATTAAAAACCACTTGGTCCATTAACCACTTACTTATTCATTGTTCCATTCAAGCTTATAATCATCAAAGAATATACAAATAATGAAATGTAAGTATTGCATGGCACGTTTCATAATTGATTTATGCAAGGGCTTGATGGAAATATATGTTAACACCTAGATGTGGCTATTGCACTTGGGCTTAGTATTTCCGATAACTCCATTTTGACTTTGGCCCATTTAATGCATGATGTACAATTAGGGATATTTAATATCTTAGGTGAAAATGAATATAGGCATTTTTGGAAAGTTAGGGAAATGTGCCATACTTTTATGACATTAGATGTTTCTTGCAACCCACTTTCTAGATATTAAATAAAATTTAATCATAAAATATTTAGGTAGGATTAGGAGCTTTGCTCAATTAAATATATATAAAACAATTCAAATAATTTCTTTTTTTTTCAAAGGAAGTGGAAACAAAATTCAATATGAATGGTGGGACCATTATTTCCTTTACCTCCTTTTAGGGTTTATTATTTCAATAAGTTTCAATTTATGATTAGGGCTTCATAAAAATTAGTTATTTTAACATATTTGTATCATTTTCAATTTATTAAAACAATTTGCCGCCGATCCATTTACCATTTTTAAGGTTTCATTAATTTAATGTTTTGTTAGATTCGGGGTTGTAGACATGTGAAGGTAATACATGTTTAATTATGTCTTCATTTTAACAAAAAAATAGTTTTTTTTTAATTCATAATTATTTTGTGGGGTATTATGTTTGCAAATTTTGAAGAGGCAAATTGAAAGTTAAATCTTTCTTGAAGGAAAACAAAGGCAATTTACAATATAAAAGGTCATAATAACTCCTACTATCAGCTTTGTTAATGACTTTTCATTTCATGCTTATAACACACACACACACACATAATTGTATTTTTTTTTTGTTTATTAAAGTGGTTGCCACCAATGCACATACAACTTGTAAGGTTTAGGTTGTGTATTAATATGGAAGATTAGGGTTTTAGAATGTGAGGGTAATGCGTGTTTAATCGTGCTCAAGCTTGAATATTTATGCAAACAAAACATTTTTTATATTAAAGTCATGATGATCGAACCTTGTTAAAAAGGTGGGGTCGTACTTTTGTAGATCAAATAACCCATTGAAAATTGGATCCAACTTGAAAAAAAGTGTAAGAAAATTTCAATTAAAAAGGTAGTAGTAAAAAAATCAATTTTGCATCAATAAAGCTTTTAATTGCACAAGGTTTCTTTTTTTTTAGAATTATTTCATCATAAAATTCTTCCTAGAAATAAATTTGTGCCATTCCATACGATTATATGTGTATTAACATGATTTTTAGCAATGCAAATCCCAATTGTAAGATTTAGTTCGTGTATTGGTATGGAAGATTAATGTTTGCAAACAAGTGGGGGTAATGCATGTTTTATCCATGTTTATGGGTTTTGACATGGGTTCTTTTCTTGTAAGGCACATTTTGGATAATCATAATCATGGGACAAATTCCCAAGTCTCAAAGTATAAAGGTCCAAAACTTTACAAAGTCATCATTTTCAAATGTGGACTTGGTGTGGAAGAAGGGTGAATGACATCGAGGTACAAATAAGATTTCATTGAATGTGCATATGTATATATATATACACCACATGCACTTGTTCATGAATTCTTGAAAGGTGAACGAAGTGATTTGCATGCCTTGATAAAATGGAACATTTTCAAAAATGTGTTTGCACAAAAGAATATAAAAAACACAACAATTAGGCACCACTTTGGGCATACTTGGTAACTGTCATATTCCAAACCTTTGTTATTTGATGTCAACAAGTTGCATTTCACACAAATAGGTTATGTTTTTTAATTATCATATGAGGTTTTATAAGCATGGATGTGGGTATGGTTTGAATGATCACAACACTACAAAAACCCAAACCATGGAAGACTTATGAAACATAATTGTTTAAGTGCATTTTCCATTAAATGGTTGTACATATGGTTCGAAGTTATGGAACTATCCTATTACCATCATGCACACACTTGAATAAATGGTGAATTCGCACATGGCCAACATGATCCCAAATCCATGGCTCACATGTCACAATATGTTCCACAAAGTCCCAAGCTTGTAAGGATCCACTAGTACAAAAGTGGGGTGTAGTTCATTAGCCTAAATCACTATGGGACCTTAAAAGTGAAATAAGTTCTTTGCACTTTAGTGGTTTCACCCTAGTTAAAGTTATTTCACTATAATATTATTATGCAAACATCTTGTTTCATTACTAGTTTACATAATTCACTATTATAATTTATTGTGATAAATAGGTTTATTTTTATGTTATCGTTTTAAATACCCCAACTATTTTATGATATACCTTATATTATTTTAAACTACCTTAGTTATTTTAAATTATACCCTAAGTTATTATAAATTATTATATGATATTATAATATTATTATACCCTAAACTATTATACATTATTTTACTTTAAAGTATCATAGCTAGTTTATTATAGGTTTTTACTTTAAGTTATTTTAAATTAAATTATTCAACTAACCTTATGTTATACCTTAGGTTATTTTATTTTAAATTAATATATGTTATTTCAAATGATGTTTTATGTCATTATGTTATTTTATACAAAGTATAAAAATTTAAAGTAATTTTTTTTCATTGAAAAAATTACTTCCATTGAAAAAATGCTTTCACTAAAAACACTCCTTTCATTGAAAAATTGCTTCACATACAAAATATTACATTTAAAATTTTTTTTGGCACATGATGGAAATTTATGTATGAGAACTTTCCTTTTCTTCTTAAAAAAACTATGAAAATGATTATATAATATGGGCTATTTAAACCAAAATTTTGATATAAAAAATTTCCACAAATATAGATTATTTGTATACTAAAAATAATTTTTAAAATGTCACATACAAACTATCAACCACTTTAATTTCTAAAAGGGTTTTTGTTTAGAAATTGATTTTGATTCAACAAAATCAAGCTTGCATTTCACATTCCATTGGACATTATCATTAGGAATAATTGTTAAAGGAGCAATGAAAGCTTCGCCCTTCAAACTGGTTTTCACTTTTGGGATGAATTGTTGGATGTTTTCTTGAAAGCCAACAAAGGTAGATGTGGTCGACAAACACAATTTACCATGAATGCAGATTGAAATGAGGAATTGAACTTGTTTTGGACGAGGCAAATTCAAGAAATAAGATTTTATCATATGCACAATTGCTTCAAGTCATTTGCTTTCAATAATCAATAACACAGGTTCATCATTGATTGTAATGGAACCATGAAGTTCTAAAGCCTAATTATTGAATCGTTGAGTTTGAACAATAAGCGGTACAATAAACACCACATGTTGGAAAAATGGTGACAATTGCTAGATGACAATTTCCACATATTTTTTGAAATGGAGGCATAACATGGCTAGTTATGGACAACATTCCAATCACTTGAAAAAAAAAAGACAATATATTCAAATGAAAAGGTAAATGAAGATGAACATAAACATAAGGAAATGTAAAAAAAGGTAGATCAATTAAAATAAGAACAAAACCATGCACACACATACACATAATATGTAAACAAAAAGAATAAAGTGCATAAGAAGTGCATAATAAAGATGTTATGGAAATATAATAATTAAAAAAATTAATACTTAAAGAAAAGACAAAGGAGAAGATAAAAAATCAATAACAACAAAAAAAATATCAAGAAGGAAAGGTCATTCAAGCACAAAAAGAAAACATTATACCTTCTTTCAAACCATATATTGCCATTCATTTAAAGTGATTTAAAAAGCTATGTGTGTGAAATTTAAAGCTCTACAAATGGTCTTTGAGGTGCGAAAACATTAGACCAACATATATATCTTAAGCTTTAAAACAAAAACTAGTTTTTTTAATGTTTAAACCTTACATTTTCACTTCCATAAGCCATATCTTGTTCTTGAAAAACCAATTCCAGTGATTTTTGTGACATTAGATGCATCAAGAAAGGGGTTACAAAATCTTTTCAATGTTCAAAGGCTACTGACCAATCCGAAGAAAGTTATAAAATTTTATTTACAAAGCTTTTTCACATCCTTGTCTACTTACCATATTAAAATAAAAATATGTTCTTCTTTGAACAAACACATTCCAAACTTGTTATCCCACATTCTTTACCGAAAAATTAATTCCATTGGACTATATAAAAATAACTTTTTCAATTTTAATAACAACAATCTACTCTATGTTTAGTATGTAATAGAACATGGAACTTTGTTCTTTAAAGAATTTTAATAAAGAAAAGTCATTTCAATGTAGTTTTATTTTCTATAGGTCATTTTAGTAGAAAAAATTATGTGGTTGTTCGGTTCTCCCCTCCTCAAGGAGAAAATAATCAAGTGGTTGTTTTTATTATTATTATTACATTAGATTCAAATCTTTTATGCTAAAAGAAAAAAATTTCCTTAGGAAGAGGAGAAATAGGTTGGGCACCTAAATCTCCTTACTACCTAAGTAGCAAAAAATTAAAAAATAAAAACAATGTTTGAACCTAGATTGTGAGGGACAATCTGGTCGTTTTTTTTCCCTCTCACTTGGAGACCTAGTGGTCACCAAGTCATTCCATGCTAAATTGTGAAGGACGATCTACTAGCCACTAAATCTTTTTTTTTTTCACTTGGAGATCTGGTGGCCACCAAGTTGTTTCTTGCAATCCAACGTTGAACAATTTAATGGCCATTAGGTTGTCTCTCACAATCCAACGTTGAACAATCTGGTGGCTAACAAGTCTCCAAATGAAAAAAAAAAACGACCTAGTGGCGACCATGTCATCCTTCACAATTTAGGTTTGAACACAATTTTTTTTTTCTTGCCTAGCTAGTAAGGATATTTGGGTGCCCACCCCAATTCTTTTCTTCCTAAGGAAATTCTTTTCTTTTAGAAGAGGAGACTTGAAATTAATGTAAAATAAAAAAAAAAGTTTTTATAATTGATCATGAGATGAACATTAAGTTTTTTTTAATGTTTTATTTATAAATTTGAAAAAAACTTGATGTAAAGGAAAGGATAGGAATTTGCCTTTTTGAATGTAGATTGAACATTTGATAATTTGTTATGTAACTACAGAAGACGAGCTCAAATAGCTTTGTCCACAACCGTTGTTAAATTTGTGTAATGTTGTGCCTTCAAATATCGATCTCCTTTTGTTGTTGTTATCACATTTTTTATTGAAACCATTCCATAATGGCCTCCATTGTACACTTCAAGAAACTGTTCATATTTTGTTTTGAAATTGTTACCAAAAGTAAGAACGTCTTGGTCAAATTCGCCTTTGCTATCCCCTATTCCTCTTACACTAATGACGATAACAACAATGGTAGTAGACCTCCAACTCTGAATATAACTTTTGAATTTTCAAATGGAATCCATGTGAAAAAACATCAAAATTAATTTAGGTTGGAATGCAAGAATTGACAACACAATGGTTGTTGATTCAATTGTGATGACAACATGCATGTCACCCTTCTCAAAACCTCTTTTAGACTTTGATTCAACGCAAAAAATTTCCACCTTCACAAACATGTTTTCTTGCAAATGTGGTTCATGCATTTCTATATAAGGCAATTTCACCTTCAAAGTGATTATGGTCAAAGTTGCCCTGTCCAACAAATTATAATGTAAATATGCATAGCCTAGATCTTTCATACTCCTATTTGCAATTTGATCAAAGGTGCCATACCTATTGAACACCTTTGCTTCAAATGCAACATCTTTAATTCTGAAATCCAAATCATCCACCACAACAACTAATTTAGTTTCCTTCAATGGAAAAAAAACCATTGTGTAAAAAAAGGAAAGAAGAACTTACCAAAATGAATTTGACAACAAACAAATGAAGTAGCACTTGACAAAATTAAAAGTTGCAAAAACGCAGGACAAAACATACATTTGCAAAAACATAGATTTATAAAACAAGTAACAAAATAGTCAACAAATGGTGAAAGCTTAAACTAAACATATTATTCTTATTGTGAAAATAGAAAGACAACAAACATATAATGTTATATTTATATGGGACAAAAAACCTAACTTAAACCCTAAACCTAACTCTAAACCTAACTCTAAACCTTTTATTATTTTATATTAACTTTAAGTAATTTTGACTATGGTCGATTTCAACTTAATAATAAAAAATCATATCGATGGTTTGGTGACTAAATTATGGTTTAACAATGAACAAAACATCAATACCCTTGACATCTTATAAATTTTAATTATTAACTTTCTATAACTTTGATTATGGTAGATATCTACCATTAACCATAGATATTGATGAACCATGTTTGGCGGCTAAATTGTGGTCTAATAATGAACAATACATGAATTATGCACCTCATTCTTACATTCGAACTTTAAATATCTCAACCTAGATTTGAAAGATATTAATACATAAACCTTAAATTGTTTTCCACTATTTAACCATTATTTTCATTTCACTTAAATATATTATTATTATTTGTTAAACGTCAACTTTTTAATCATGTACATAAAAAAAATTAGACACACAAAAAAGTCAAAATTCATTTTTGTCCTTTTTTTGGTTAAATTTATTAAATGTTCAATTTTAAACAAATTTTTTTTGTTCTTTTAGTTCATTTTTTTAAATGAATTTTTTTTGTTGAAATTTTTCCATTGCCCCCCAAAAAATATTAATTTTTATAAAATATTTTCTTGAGAAAAACTTTTCATCAGGTCACCATATCACAAAAGAAAAAAAGACAAAAAAAAAACGCCCATTTGCTTTTTCCAAATACCCCATCCTACACCACCAAAAGAATATTTTTCAGAAAATTAAAAAAATCCCACCTTCTTGCCTTGAAAAACAACCAAACTTTTCCTTCCCATGCCACCCAAGAAACAACCCTTTGGGTTAATCCCCATCCAAAAAAAATTCACCTATCCCAATCCCTTAAAAAACCTCTCCTTTTGAAAGGGGTGGAATTATCCCATCCTCCCCTCTTCACCCAAAAAAAACCCTTTTGAAAAAAAAAAAAAAAAAGAAATCCTAACTCATTGCCCCCTTTTCTTAAAGCTCCATTTACAACTTGTAATTCTTTCAATTTAATTGAATTATCCACTCTTTATACCTATTGAAACGCCATAATTAAAAAAAAACAAAACCTTGCGAGAGGGGAAAAAAAAAAAAAAAACTTTAACCCCTCTGCTCTCTTTAAATTTTCACCTTTAAACCCGTTGTACCCCCACCCAACTTTATAAACTAGTTGTGTTTGCCCCACGCATGCTTGGTAAAACCTAAATTCATACATGCATATCCATTATCTTAGGGCAATAATAAATTTTTATAACATAAAAGGCAACAATAATACCAAAAAAAAATCAATTAAAAATTAATTTCATCATGATTTTTGTTATTAAATCTTCATCAAAGATATATTGAAGGTTTAAAATAACATCAAATTAATTTTTAAAAATTATATCTCAAAAACGAATTTTATATTAAAATTGACATGTTTTATCTTAATCAATTCTTGCATAATTTTTCAAATCTCATTTTAGTAAGATTTAAAGGAATTGAAACAAAATAATTGTATGTTTATCAAACAAATTTTTTAAGAAAAAAATAGTCATATGAATTGTTTTTTACATTTTATAGTGATATGAAACCTTATGATACAAAAAGGCAAGTAACAACCTAAAAAGAATAAAATGATATAGAGAGATGGGTAAATCAATTACTCAACATTCATATATTTTGAGAAAAAACCCAACAAATAGATGGGTAGATTTCAAAACAGCCCATCAATTGGATGGGTACACCCAAAATCTACACATGCCCATCCATTAGCTTGGGCCAATAAAAAACTTACACGCAAACCTATAACCTTATCCATTCAGCCAACTTTTGATTCTCTGACCCCTATACCCGCTCAGAAGGTGTTCCCAGAATGCATCTGTAGGACAGAGCCAACAAACTACCTTCCTTCGTAGATAGATGGTCACTGATTCTTGCATTGGCTAATATCCTTTGTACAAAAGGGTGGGCCCGTGGGCACCCCCCCCATCTGTGCACATATTATTAGACCTATTTCAGTTTACTTTACATTTCTCTGTTTTGTCTGTAAGTTGGCCTAATTAAATAATTATGTTTTTGTTGCAATCAACATGGGTACCTAGGTGGTGGTTCTATGTCTTGACACCAATTACCTCACACTTACTAGCACCATGGCCACCTCAACTACAACTCAAGAGTATCCATCCCCACACAAGCCCACATCCCCACCCCCATATGCAATCAATCACCTTCAAAACGCTAGTTATTCATTCCCAAGGAAGTGAAGATTTGTACCATAAAATGTCTACAGGACAATTGTTGCCATACTACCATGTTTTTATTCAGCAGGCCATGGCCCATATTAGGTCAGCCGATATTCTTGCCACACATAGCCTAATAATGTCCACTAAAAAAAAACTCTTGCATTTCATCAACACAAAACAAGCATTGATTGTTTTGGAAAATTTTGTTGCACAAGAAAATTGAGAATTTTTTGGAAAAAAAAGGTTTTTTTTTTTAGTTTTTTTAGTGTAAAAATTTGACTAAATTTTTTCTAACTTTTTGGAAAAAATTAGCCTTGAGTTTTTTAATATATATAAAAATTTGAGAATAAAAAACCTCGATGGCTGAAACTGAGGTAGGTGTCCCCTATTTAATAACAATTGACCCAAAAAAAAGTTAATCAAAATAAGAATTCCAAGGTGATATTTAGAAGCCAAAGGCCCACCTGTAAAAAAAATTCAAACTGGAGTTGGCTGAAAGTTGAAAGGTGGACAAAAAGCTGAAAGCACAACAAGTAACATATGAACTATGAGTTAAAACATTCCTCTCCCCCAAAGTCACTGATGCAGCTTTCTTGCATGTGTGAGAGTTGGGGGAAGGGGGTTGGGGCAGAACATGGGGTACCATGAAAAGCAACAGAGATGGCTACTAACTTTTACTTACAAGTTGTCACAAGAGTCCAACAGGTGCTTTGCTGCAACTCAGATACACACTCAGGTCTATCCTGATCAGTATGGAGATACCATGCTTTCTTGCTTGCTTGCTGGACATCAAAATTGTACACTCCCAGCAACAAAGCCACTGGTTCACAGCAAGAAAGAAAGAAAGAAAGAAAGCAGATCTCTCTCTGCATGCCAACTCCATACACCACCACCCACGTGGCTATGCTGCTTTTGAGGAACATATAACATCTCTCTTTCCTTCATCAGAAAACGAGGGATTTTCTCAAGAGTTCCAAAGTCTGGGTGCACAAGCAAATAGTTGATGCAAATGTCATACTAACAATGTCTTAAAGTGTTCAAGTTGATGCAAATGTCATAATAATAATAATAATGTCTTAAGTGTTCAAGTTTGTCATATTTGAAGGTTTTTGGCCAATGTTTGTGGTGGGGAGTTTCTTTGCTTTTATGCAGAACCTCTGGTTCTGAAAAATAAATTGGAAGTGTCTCAATTTTGCTACTAGTTCTAGTTCTGAAATTCATTCACAATTCAGACTTGTCTCTTCCTAACTAGTTAATTTGTTGAAAAACTTTGTACCTATACAATCTCTAGTCCTAAGGCTTGTGTAGGGGATTGTGTAATGTACATCGAGATCTTTGAATCCAAGTTTGAAAAAAATAATTCCCAATACTAGAATCACATGGTTTAGAAATTTGAGAATCCAAGCGCAAACCCTAAGAATCCTTCAAAAAAAAGAAAAAGAGTCAAGACCATTTATTCATGTTCTCTTCAAAAGGAAGAACTATCCAACACTCATATTAACATTGGTTGGTATCAAGACTGGTATCCAAGGCCCAACCAAGTTAGTTGTTATGACCAGAGGCAATAAAACACCCTAATATTGGACCTGAGGTAATACCAAATACTCAACATGTATAAACCAGCTTGGTAAGGCCTGTCAGCTGAGGTAATAACTAGTGTTATCTGGATATTCATTTTTTTCAATACCAGATGAGGCGGTTCTCACAAAATTTTGAAATTTGATTTACACGCAGGGTATCAGTATTCTTTTTCCCAGATTTTTAGGATCAACCTGGTACCAATAATATTCTGGAATGGCCAGCACACCAAGATATCAATATTCTTTTTTTTAATGAATTAATAATTGCCGGATATACATAAGGGCTGATTTTGCAATAACCTACTTAAAACCGCCCAATCTGGTTATGCATATGGGTCAGTTTTTTAATAACTTGATTGAAAACCTCCAAATATTGTATCTAGGTCAGTTACTAGGATTACAAATTCTACATGTCAACAAATAGGACATAGGTATGACTTACACTTGATCACCATCACAATACAAATCAAAACATTGCATACATGACTTGCATCCAATTCCTCCCTATTGCTCACAATTTTTCTAAAAAATTATCAAAAGGAATTATTAGGTTTACAAAGTAGTGCGTTGGTTAATATTTCAATCGTATTGATGTCAAACCTTTGGTTTTCTTAGATCTAAATAGAAAGAGTAGTCACCAAATTTACATTTCCTCACATGTAAACCTTCCTCTCAATAACTCTAATGTACATTCATTCATCTGAACCAAAGACATCAAGGTCAAATTTGAAGAGAGGCATTGGGGTCACCACTTTATATGGCAGGCAAACACAAAATCATCCAAAAGAGTCTTGTAAAAAGTTTTGTTGCATAAATTCATGCCTAAGGATCCCAAACATGAACTATGCCAATTACAAGATTAGAGGAAGCAATATGTAGTTCCAAAAAAATGTTTTATACCATAGCAACAACCCCTATGTATTGTGCTTTCATTGGCATTGTCAAGAGGAATGGCCAAAGTATGACCTAAAGTAATAATAATTCCAGCATTAGCACATCAAAATTAGGAGGGACAAATGGTGGTAGCTAAAAGTGGAAGCAACATTTGAATCTAAAGCCTTATGGTGAATATTGTCATGAAAAAAGAAGGCAACATACTCAAAACATCATTTCAGCCCATGGAATGTTGGCAATGTTTTATGAAAATTTGGAAGATCATTTGCATTTTAAGGATTTAAGGAAAGGAAGACATTCACTTTTATTTTAGACATAATGCCTAATAATGCAAGCAAACTTGTTACACTAATTATTTGCAAGTCCCCTAGAATCATGGATCCTAGTTTCACCTATCCAAGTAACAACCATTATCATCATCATGGCATGGGTAGACAAAAATTTAGGCCATGCAAGGAGATGGATTTTACATTAGTTAATAGTTTCATTGTTAGAAATCTTTGACTAGAAGAATAGTACATTAAGTACTAAGAGCCTAGAAGCCCACTAGAAACTTGAAAATATAACAAAATTGAAGAATAAAACATGAATCACATATGAATTCAACCTTTTTTGATGAATTTCAGGATTATGAATTCAAGCACTAAAATGGCACATGAAGAAACCATGTGTGAGTCAAACATGAGGTCTCAAATTAGAATCTCACCAAATATCATGCTCTTTAAGTATACCTTGTTTTTGATAGGGACAGCTAATTTTGCATACATGACTTTTTTAGAAGTTACTTATTTAATTTAAATTTGTGTTTCTCTTGCATCTGATGTTGCACATTGTTAAACCAAGAGTTCAACATATGTTTACCGCCTTCCTTACCACATTTAATTTTTTATTAGGTTTGTCAAAACAAAAAAACTTAGAAACAAGATCCAAAAATAACAATATGTCCCAAAATTGGGATATTGTGAAATTTGTGAAGAGGATATATCAATCCCATGGATCGTTAAAGAAGTATACAATAGGCAACTTAGCTTACTAGTACATCCAACTACTGAAGGCGACAATTTTGCAATCCTTCACATGGCAAAACCAATCCCCATCAACACCCATGTCCATCGTTCTAATTCATCAACATTGAAATAATTAGTTGCATTTAATGCCATATCATTATCTTCAATGATATTCACTTCTTCCTTGAAAAAATCATCAATGTAATCCCCCTTTTGAGGATAATCTACCCTTGCATCACTTGACCAATTTTTCATAACCATGACCGACTTGTTGAGATTATTGACACCTAGCTTATAACATCACAAACTTGTCAACGCTCTAGCTATGTTGAAAATTTTCTCAGTCTTAATCTAGGACCCAAGAATCCCAAGAATTTGTTGTGCAACAAAAGAAACATTCGACAATCGTACTTGATGCGATTTCCACCATGTCAGGGGCAGTAGATAATCTTTTAGCTTCATAAGTAGATGGCAAAATAATCCATGCAAAATGACTTCATTTGAAGCCATTGTTTAAGAAATCTATTCATCATCATTAGCAACTATTGCTTCTAGTAACCAAAAACACTTGAATTTTGGATTTTGAATGCAGCCACTAACAATGGCATCAAAGACTTGTTGCCATATCAGACACCATTTGTATTACTTTTGCCCTTCCTACAAAACCTTTCACCACATCTAGAGACTTAAAACACAGGTCTTGCATCAATGTTAACATGTTGTGTGCCTTGGTAGTAATGTAAGTAGATGCAAATGTGAAAAATGGAGCTAGGACTACCGTGATTTCACCCATCATATGCATCCATAATGCTTGCAATTCATAATCAAAATCCCCCCTCACAAAAATGTTAGAACTGACATCAGATTGTTCAATTTCACTTTGCATAGCCACATTTAGTGGAAAAGCAACATTCATAGCATTGGATAACAACTAATATCCTCAAGTTTGGTTGAGGATATATTGCTTCACAATGGGAATCATGGTCTCAGTGACGGCCTTGCAAATTGCCCAAATGTGTGTATTTAGTATATGCAACTTTACAATTCCACCATCTCTTGCTTCCCATAACAAAGATTAATGGCATCCTGATGTTTCAAGGTTTCTTGGAACAATATCACCTTGCTCGCAAACCTGGTCTTCACTAGGGCTTTTAATTTTCGATGGGAGAGCCTTACATCAAGACACATTATTTTCCATTCAAATCTACCTTTTCCCGACTTTTTTGTCCGCGGGATTTTTGCATAAGGCAAGCTATGTGGCCTTCAAACTCACCTTTCGAAAGCCAAAACAAACAATTGCATCATTGGTTGCATATTGGCATGTTTTCCTAAATGCATGGCCAAAGTAGGATCGTTGCTAAGGAGTTGCTAATGCTAGAGAAACATAACTAATAATAGAGCTCATAGCACATGCAAGGGTGGACAAATTGCCACCTTCATCTTTCAAATAGGCAAATAGCTTGTCCAAAAAATTATTGGATGATAGTAGATCTTTGACCTATGTTGGCATTGCAATCCTAACCATATCAATAGCTTCAAAAAGTCCCATTGTCACATGGCAAGGAACCCATTATGAGTTTATGAAATTAATCATAGGAGCAAAGGTGTTGTGTTCACATGTGGACATCCATAAATCAAATAAAACATTTGTCATCACATAAAAATCCAGGGCTAGCAACACATATTTGTCCATGGTCTTGACCACCAAAGATAGGATGGCAAGTTGAACCATTCGTTGCTGATTTGGAAATTGGGAACCGAGGGTTTTGATGCATGACCAATCATTTTAACCATTGATTCTCGACAATAAAAATAGGCATGTACATTTTGGCAACAAACAATAACAAGTTTTCCATGAATTGTTTTTACTTCACATCATCTTTCCTATAAGGAGTGGTACTCCCAAAATGATTTATGATTGCCCCATATCCAACAATATACCTTTTCTTGGATTTTTTTTTACATTGATCTTTTGTAGCAAGAGTTAGATTAGCATTAGTCCACCTACACCAAGCAACTGGATGTTCAAACAAAATATGCTTCTTCATAGAACATAGAAGTGGTCCCATCATGTTGGTTGTACGTGATCAAACCTTTCCTTTTCTGTGTGGTACTGCTAGTAATATATTCTTGGGAAATAGAATGGCACATAAAACAACATGTGGTTTGAGTAGCAACGGGATGGGGTTCCTTGCCATCATTGATCACAAAAAAATGCCAGGGTAGAGAGAACTTGAGGTGAAGGATCCAAAATTTCTAGTTTTAGATTAGCTAAGCTTTAAGTAACTCCCCATGCAACATTTTCAATATCTGGACAACACTGGTAATAACAAGTCTACAGTATACATGCCTACCTTAGGTATATACTAATATCACTGCCTCATATTTAGTGGAAAAACAGTCTAGAACCCATCCATACTGGGACCAGTCTAGTATGAAATTTATAAAAAGGACACAATACCAGACCTGGCTCCTATGACTTTTTTTAAGGATCCAATACCAGGACCGGGTTGGGATGTTTAAAAAGTCAATACCAGAGCAACATGGGTTTTTGCTGAAACACATCATCCTTCAAGATCTTTGAAATCTGCATTAGGTAAGACTCTTTGAAACTTGCAAAAGAAATTTCCACTCAAAGAGACATTTGATGCTTTTAGTGTGAATGAATCAAACATGCACTGTACCCTAATGTAAATTCTGGCCAAACTTAGGAATTTGTCATCACCTTTTGAACAATGTCCAAAGTATATATATCCTTAGCGGTAGGCTAATATGTCATTGCTCACACTAAAAGCACAATCTTGCACTTGCAAATGCCACCAACCTGCACAAAGCCCGATCCATTGCTGTGTTGATTTAAGCTTACACACCTTTGAACATAACCATACAGGGTGGTGGCGGTGGCATTATGTTTGTAACACATAGGGAAATGTGATTTTGATAAGGAAAGGACAACATGGTGTGTGCCAAGTCATGCATGATGGTTCTATGTTCGTCCTTGAATAATGTTGCACAAACAAAAATGCATCAATTTGAAAGCATTACACAACCACTGCAATGAACAATTTATTGAAACATGTCACTTCCTAGTTTTGTACATTCAAGAAACAAGTCCCAAGACCATTTGGGTGTTGGGTACTTTCACATCAATCTCCTATTGTTATGTGTTCATTTATGTGGCTTTTCTTCTTTTTTTTTTGCCAAAGAGTTCAACCACAATCAATGGTCGACTTTCAAGAAACATACCAAAGATTGATAAGGTGGAGATCTCCATGCATCATAATATTGTTAAGATTTAAAAATAGAAAATAAACTAATAGCATGCCCAATGGTAATAATAAAATGACACGTACAATTTTTTTTGGATGAAGATTTGCAATTAAATATTTTGAAACTCTTTGGGGCTGGTAAAAGTGCACATATTAAGAGGAGGTTGCAAGACAATCAATAGTAGAAAATGATGTATTGCACGCCCCATTGATAAACTTAAAAATGGGACTCTGAAAAGTGGGAGACCATTCAGCAAAGCAAGTGGACCAATCAAATAATTTGGTCAATCAGTAACAATGAGAAATTGTGCCATGGGAACCAATTGAGCAATCGAATCAATCCCCAACATGATTTATATGGTGCCAACCATTGCATCCTATGCAAAAATGTTGCCCCAAAATGATCTTTTTGAACCAAATTGGCAAGTTTTTACTGCCTACATCCAAACCACTCTTTAATAGTTTGTGGGTGGTGTGGCTCTAATGTTACATGTTGATGGAGGCTCAAATGGGCACTGCCATTGGGCATGCTGTAGGAAAGGAAGATCTTGATCAAGCTTACAGACTCTGCAATTTCTAAATGGCTGAGATATATGCAAATTCAGCAAGATATTTCTGCTGTGTGTGTACTGAGGAAAAAACATGTGAACACGATGCAAGCCTTTGTGCATATTCAGAGGCTCAATATCAGGCTGCCTGGAATTGAGGTTGGATATGCTGTCTGAGACTTCCAAGCTGAGCTTCTTTGCTGGCACACTTGGACAGATGTAAGAAGTTTGTTTACCGAGCTTGCATCGATAGGAACATCCTGTAGGCCTATATCAATCTGCCTGCTGGTGACATTGGGTCTGCAATCTGCTCACATCCAACTCTTCCCCCAACTCTTCTAGATGCAGAGAAAATTGAGATTTCATGACAAACACCAACAACAGCTAACATTATCTGACTAAACCATTACTGCAACAGGCATGTGGCAACATGAAGAAACTCTTAAAACTGCATATGGGTTTTCCATCAACTTCTTTACCTCTAGGTATTCAACAGCTTGATGAAGAGTCTGGAAATGGTGGAACTACATGTGCAGTGTGGCACGATTGCTGCAAAAGGTATTAGATTCCCCAGACAATACTCTCCTCTTTCTTTGACAAATCACTCCTCTGGAATAATCATCACTGCTATTGACAATTATGTCCATCAATCCATCTTCAAGCACTTCTTCATTAGAAAAGAGGTCATCATCACTGGTATCCGGTTTTACACATTCTACAATTTCCCCATTCATTTCTAATACTTATCATAAAACACCGTGAGCAGCAACCTTGGTGGCCCTACAGCAGGCTTGTCAGCTTGTCAGATGATTCCATGCTAGCCATATACAGAGCTGCCAGCAAACTACAGAAACAATACAAAAAGCCAGAAGAAAGCACACACCAGAATGTGAACAAGTACTTGGAACTGAGAGTAGTGGTAAATCTAAATACCAGAATACAATGCAGTTTTATTTCATCTGGATAATCAAGTCTTTGAGAGTTCAATGGAGATAACCTGACATCTAACATGGCATATGCAATTACTTGCCAACTACTCCAAATAAGCTAACTACCAAACAAGCTTCCATTCATTGCAATCCTTCACATCCCAGCTCAATGAATTTTGAAGCACAACTATGCATGCTGTCCAAATCCCTGCAACCTTCTCTTAGTGTTGACTGTCCACCCTCTTAAATCAGGAGAAGGAAGACAGAGAAAAAATAGTGAGATAAGGTGCAAGATAAGACCTCATTGTCTTTACATGGGATTAAAACTTAGGCTACACATCATACTTTCGAATTTCTGGCAGCTACTCAGTGGTGGATTCGCAGAATCTCAACCCATTTCTACATGCTATTGACACTCTTATCATGTTGATCAAAGTTACCCATTTGATCCAGTCACTGTGATGGTGAAAGGGATTCAAAACTCAAACTGCTTGCACAAGTTGTTCTTATGCATTTCAATGGCAATGTAACATGGAGTATAAAGGTCCAAGGAGCTGGGCAGGTCCAGGAATGACTAAGCACACTGTCACCTCAAGTGTCAAGGCTGCAAATCAAGAAAGCATGAAGTATGAAAAAGGAGGAAAGCAAAGAGCAGACACACATGCAAACAAAGGCTCTGGTCTCATTAATGAAGGGTGGCACTTCACTGGTCAATAGGTACAATACCCACTACAGAGTTCCCATTTGGTGGGCTAGCCAACATTTGTTTTGATAGGTTCCTCCACTTCCACACTTCTTTCAGAGTCTTTATATGCAAGTGACAGGATCAAGGACTGTCTTCAACATTTAAATAGCATCATTTCACAAGCCAAACTTGTCCTTTGCAAATAGTCATCCTCCCTGGTTTACATACAAATTCCCATCCACCATGCTGGACTTGTTGCACCTGTAGAAAACATTGACCATTACACCCATTTAGCTTCTCAATTTGAACATCAGATAATGCAACGATTATCAAATTTAAGAAGCATTCAAACTTCCCAATCAAAAAGAATTATCCACTAGTTGGCAGGGTAAAACCTTGCTTAGCTCCACACTTCAATTCAGAATGATAACAGTCCAGGTCACAGTGCCAGGGAAAGTAACCAGCTGTACCAAACTTTGTAAATTGTCAATAAGGCTTCTACACCTAAAAGTTCTGGAGCTGATATCACTACAACATGTTTCTCAGATCTGGTTTCAAAAAAACTGCAAGTATACAATTCGCTGAGAAACACTCTCTGAACCTAATGATAGTTGTCAGCAGTTGCTTCCATTGTGGTGCTGCTGCTGTTTGAAACCAGTAGGGAATGTGTACTAGCCAGGATCAGATCTTAAACAATTTCAAATGTTAATACAATCACTGCAAATGCAGCAGAAAACATACTGAGTTATGTGAAGGGTTTCTATGGACCCTGTGTGACAGCAGATCACAGAAGACAAAGTTATGCATGCAGAAGAGTCTTCCTTGTCTTCCTCCCGCGAAATATGAACCTCCTGTTTGTCATTTGCACCGTAACCATCTCCTCTAACACTGCTAGCACCTAGACACCCAGCATTCACAGAGCCACATGAATCTCCAATTCTTTGCAGAATAGGAGTCCCTACTGTTGTATTGTTGGACAATGCTTTTAAGGCTTTGTTTTATTCTGATTCATTTGTGATTTCATAATCTCTGACATGGATACTGCACTTTTAATTACCACATGCTTACATTTCACAAAGTCCATGTGCTTGAGTGTGCAATCCCAATACACAAGTGCACACCGAGTTAATCTTGAGGTTGACATTGACAAGATACTCAGAGAAGTGAAATTCCTACTTCACCTAACTGAGGACTCAATAATGTCAAAAATTTGCAAACAGGAGCAATACCTCAGAGAACTCAGGTCGCTGTTTTGGATCTTGATGCCAACATTGCTGAGCTAAAAGAGACAGTTTCTCAGGTACGAAGGGAGGTATCTCAGGGCGAAGCCCCCTGCAATAGCACATTCTTCCATCAGATACTCTGCTCCCTTTCATATCTCAATCTCAGTTTTGACAAAAGAATTATGCAAAGTGCAAAATCTGGAAAAACCCTCAGACAGCAATAGGGACAGCAAAAAGGTATTTTGACAAATTGTCAACATGACCAACAACCAGGTGAAAAAGGCTGAGACCGACCGCTGCACAACACCAATTGCTGCTTGCAGTGGTGTAAAACCATCATATGGAACCCCACCAGTCAGCACCTCCCTGTTCACACATGCAACAAAGCATGTACAGGCATTGGAAATCAACCATCAGCACACAAGAGAAATAACAGCCTCAAGACCAGTAATGTCATAGCACTATACAACTCTAGTAACATAATTTGTTTCATGGCAGGCTTGTCACACCATCAACTGTGTTTTATGTCAGGGAAATAGAACAGGAGCATACCACATCATAATGCCAAATGAATAAACATCCACTTTGTGATCATATGGTTTGTGCTCCAACACCTTTCACAATCATACCAGCATGCGTTTCAGACACAAATTGGAAATCTACTAAACTGATGATTGACTCACACTGACAATTTATTGGAGGTGGCATGACACACCATGAGATGCATCACAAGAGACATCCTTCCCATGTAGTTCACTCTTCACCATTGAGTTGCTACTCCTAGGAGTGAAGGAGTGCTGTTGAATAGATACCTCAGGAGCCATCCAGCGGTAAGTTCCTGTCTCTGCTGTCATTTCACTAGTCCACCCACCTTTTCCAGAGCTGCTCATAGGTATAGGTTTTAAGCGAGCGACACCAAAATCACAAACCTTGACTACCTGCCAAACAAAGTCATGCATCTTCTATGAGGACTCCTGCTGCCTAATTTATTCACTTCTAATGTGATACTTGTTGCTGGAGAGGTGGGTCATGTGTACAACCACCATAAAACTCAACACAAGGTCCTATGAAGAACCAAGCCTGTGCGCTGATACTGATTGGTTGTGAACATTTCCTTTCCCAATGTAGTCTCCTTTGATTGCATACTAACTTCAGAATCACTGCCAAATAATCAATTCCCCTATCTATCACCAGCAGGCAAGTCTCCTTCATTATCTTCCCCACACAGAAACTCTCTGTAACTAATGGACAACAAGTTTCATGCTCAATGTCTGTGAGAAAATAAAAATTCAAAACATCAGTTTGTAACTTACATCCTGTTCATCCATCAGGAGATTTGCAGCTTTCAGATCACGATGAACAACTCCTCTCCTATAGTCACCACATCCACAATTGAAAAGTATTCAACCTTAAATTCAGCTAATCAGACAACCTTCTCCTCAACCTCCCAAGTTCACAGAGGTTACCAATGTTGCCAATAGAAGGCACAAATTTTGTGAAATCAGAAGATCTCAAAACAATATATAAAGCCTGTCTGAAGGTTACCAATGTCAATTGCTTCAAGTTGGACTAGGGTGCTTAGTCATAAAAAGGAAGAAACAAAGAGTAATTTGATGACATTGTCATACTTGTGAAGGAAGTCCATCCCCCTTGCAGCATCCCGAAAAACTTTCAATGCTGATGGTATATCCAAGCCACACCTCCGAAATTCTAACACATCCCGCACACTGGAGACATGCACTACATCAGCACAATGCAATTTGGACTTAGTTTTTCATCAAATATGGGAATTTTACACAATATGGGGGATTATACACAATCATACAACTGAATTTCAGCAGGCAAAAGTGCTGTGACATCTAAGGGGATTGCTGCACTGTGAGCCTGAAGGGGCCCAAAACTCTTGTGAAATCACTACAGGCATCCAAAACCAGGAGCTTTAGGGCATACCTTCCACTGGCCATGAGTTCTGTCACAATACAAAGCTTGGGCCAACATGAACAAGCTCCTATGAATTGCACCAAATTTTTATGTCTCACCAGTCTGCACAAATCAGAATCAATGACTGTCTGTTGTAAACTTCTCACAATACCTGGCAGCCCATGATCTACTACCCTGGTAGACAATGGATACCAATGATCCTTTTGGCAATAGATGTGACACACTTCCCTAAAGCTTGGCTCAAAGCTCTTTCAACCTCAGTCCTCTCCATGTGGGTAGGCCTTTGAAGTGGTTGGACAAAGGAGAGGGCATCCTCAGTGAAGATTTTGACATATCCCTTTCAACATTTCGAGAGTTTTCTGAGCTCCACTTCTGGATTGATGATTTGACAAGTTTTATAATGTCATATGCACGCAACTAAACCTCACTACAACCAAGAACGTGATCACACCTTGAGTGATAGAGATAGAGAAAGGAAGGGTCGTCTAGATAAATAACAACCAATGAAAAGACTGTTTCCTGTGAATGGCTATGCATAACAAAATCATACATAGGCTGCTTTGCTTAGCCACAAGGTCAACGTTAGTTCACTGCTCAATGTGGTATCATAGCTTCAGCTCTGATGGTTTTGTACCATATTGTGCAGGCAAAGTGAAGGTTCAAACACAATGGTTTGACTAGCACCAAATCAAAGGCTGGCAAATGCTAGCCGGGAGAATTCAATACTCCTTTGGCCACATTTCTAAGATCCCATGAAACACTTTTCTACCACAACAGTCCACATAGCTCACCTCATAATAGAAATTTCCTGTTTGAATGTCTGAAGTCGTTCCGATGCTGGAAATGCCCGAAGACTGTCAGAATCTGTGTCCATACTATGGTGCTCATCTAGAGCAATCATCTTGATTGCTACATCTTGACTCATATATTTCCCCCGGTAAAGTTGACCTGATGAACCATTCCCAAGCTTCTCACCTATCACTAGCTGCAATTACACACAAGAAGCATGAGTCCTGCACCAATTAATTCAACAACACCCAAACAAACATCAAAATAGATACATAAAGGGTTTGGTGCCCATGATTGACACTGACAAATCTTCAGAATATCAACATTCAAGTACCTGCATACATAGTTGGGGGTTAATATCACCTGGACATTAGCCACCTTTATACGTGGACTTCTGACATCCAGGTCCCCCTTGTGATGGGAGAGAACAGGAAGAAGCATACCAGATTGTAGTCAACAGCCCAGTCTTCATATTGAATTGATTCTGCTGCTGCCTTCAATTCAGCATCCCTGTGCGTAGGAGACCTTTCCTCCTTAGCACCTACAGCTAAAAGTACCTCTTGTCTGAGTTTATCTGCCTGCACAAATTTCAGACACTTGAGACTAAGATCCCACATATGCTGCAGTGACTTACCTGGCAGTAGACCATCTAGGACTCATCAAACAAATGCTCAAGTGGGGGCTTGCAGAAAGTCACAAGTCTGCCATGGTGGCAACATAGCTGCCTCCTGACATGAAAAAGTCATGAAAACAAGATTTCTTTTAACAAATTTGATACCATCACTGTCCATCACAAGTGAGGAAAAAACTTACATCATCACCATCCCAGCCCTCTACCACAAAAACCTCCAGTGCCATTCCATCTGTTGTACTGAACACATGAGCTTCCTGCAACCAAGTAACCCCATCAAATGCATGCATGCAATACCACTCTACACATGCCTCCATGGTCAGAGGGATACAATCTTGTCTAATGAGAAGACCAGGCATGGAAGGCACATAAATAATTTGATCTTGTAAGCCTTTTCTAATTCCAAGTGATCCAATTTCCAAGCTTGTCAAACAACTGTGATGTGGTCCCCTAATCTAGTGATGAAGGAGTACCATAATGTTCAGTTCAGTTCTGATGTTGCTGATTGCAGTTGTATAATGCCTTAAGAGTCCATGTCTGTCAGAAGTAGCCAGAGTGATTTCATAGCCATAAGATGGGCATGCATCCTCATTGTCGCTGCTGTGGCCAGCACTATCTTCATCCATATGAAGAGGGTTGCCAAAAGCTGGCCGAGAAAATGCCTGATCCCCACTCTCTGGTGGAGTGGATTGCAAAAGAGGAGGGGTCTCTCGGGTGCCCAATGCTAAACAGGCCAGATTTCCTCCTCCTCCTCCTCCTGCACATGGGTGAACTTTGGGGCTTGTACCACATCCTAAGCTTGCAAGGTTGGTGCAGGAACCAAAAGCAGGTTTTGGGATTTTGAGCCCCCAGCAGCCAGCTCCCATGCCATTATTCTTGGGAGGAGAATGGCTCGGCACGGTCAATTCTACTGAAGACCACAGCTGAACTCCCCGCACTTTAACAGAAGGAACAGCAAAGGGCTCATCCAAGCTGTTGCTCCCCCGTGAACCATCGGCCTCCTCCGCCTTCCGCGCTTCTTGCAGCAGTCGCATATGGAGGAGCACATCCTCATGTCGCTCAGCATCGATATTAAGGGCGTACCTAGAAGAAACCCCAACACACAAACAAGCAAGCCAAGGTTAGTACAAAACCTACAAAGAGCAAATCCATCCACCTCCACCTTCATACATCATAACTAACTTTAATAATCGTCGTGCATAGCAAGTACCGAGCTGGCAAGAGCGCAAAGTGCTCCCGGAGGTCACTGCACACACTCTCCCCATGGCCGTACTCGCGCACTCTATCAATCACCCGCATCACCACGGCCTCCAGCGCTTTCAAGGTCCCCGACGAGTAACTCCTGCTGCTGCCGCCGCCGATTCTCCGACCCTCGTCGCTGGTGGTCCAACCTACAGGACTCCCCATCATCATCCTCCGCGAAGAACCTTGCGAAGAGCTCACCGAATTACAGTCGCTGTCGCAATCCTCCATCATCACCACCATCCCCCCCGTTCCTCCTCCTCCTCCCACCTGTCTGTTGGGCAGCGAGGACAGTGACAGCGACTGCCGTCCAGGACCACAGGTGCCATAACCATTCACCTCTTTCCCCACCGATCTCCTGCCATTCTCCTTGAACAACATACTGGCATTTCGAGCGATGCGATACCACGACAGACTATAATACCTACTAGCTACTTCTTCGTCCCTACGCACACTACTCAACCATCAACTTCCTTGATGATGCTGCTGCCACCGAAGGAAGGGAGAAGAGGAAGATGTCTCTCTGTGTCTCTGCCCGTCCGTCCGTCCGTCCGTCCGTCACTCACAAACAAACCCATACCATACAATACAACTCTCTACCCAAGAAAACAACTGTTCCCCTAACCCCACCCACGCACCCACCTACCATGCCTGGAAAAAAGGAGTCAGTCAGTCAGTCGATCGCGTACCGATCTATCATTTTTGCGCGAATCCCAAACGCAACAGGAGTTGTTTGATCCCCCCCGCCCCACAATAGTTTCAGAAGAAAACAAGAGTACTTTACTTAACTTACATTAGAGGGGGGAAAAAAAAAACCCAACCAGTCTTAGCCTACTTACTCAATACTTCACTAACAGCTCAAGAAGTAATAAGAAGACTACGATCGAAAAGAAGATGAAGAATTTCTTTTGTTGTTTCAGCTGCAAGCAAGCAAAGCAAGCAAGCAAGCAAGGCTGGCTCTTCTTGTGGCCATGATAAATCTTTCGCCTTTCGCAGCTGGTGCATGAAGGAGACGGATTTGAGCAACGACATGTGGTCGGAATCTGAATGGTGGGTGGGTGTGAGCGAGTGAGAGAGAGGGAGAGAGAACAGGTCCCTTTCCTTCGTACTTACTACCAAGGACGTTGCTTTTACGAGCGCTTTGCGTTCTCATCTTGTTACCATCACAACTGGTCACTGCTTTTCACGTTCTCACTTTTATTGGCCAAGGCAAGAAGGATATTGTGTGTAGATTCATTATAGAGTATAGTAGCTTAAGGGATTTTTATAGGCCCCTAGGCAAATACTAGGTATCTATATTTTTATATGAGGATTTTTGAAAGATCACATTTTGGCTTGTTTTGAAACTTGAGTTTAGTTACAGAGTTATAATAACATCTTGAAGGATTTTGGTTTCTTTAGAGGATTTTTTGAAGATTATATAATTTCTTGCATGGTGAAAATTTCTGAGTTTGCATAATTCTTCTTTTGTCTTAAGATACTTTTTAATGTAAATGGCAAGGCCACAATGTGACATACCCCTTGTTGGCTCTGGCTTTCAAGGTAGGGTAGAGAGACATTGTGATGCTGCTGCATTGCATGCACACCTCCAAAAACTGGGGCCCAAAAGTTTGGTATCCCTACATTCTAGGGACCGATTTCACATGTGGAATCTGCTGCTGCTGCTGCTGCTGCTATGAAAACATTCTTTCCTTGGGCATCAATCACTGAAGGATCTATCTATCTATCTGCTTGGCCTTCACCATGCATGCATGCATGCATGCTACCTACCATGTTTTTTTCAATTTAGTATGTTGAATATTTATCATCCTTATTTATGGATGCCAACTTAACCCACCATGTGTTTCCAATTTAGTAGGCTGAAATTTATCATCCTTTATTATGGATGCCATTTAACTCACCATGTGTTTCCAATTTAGTGTATTGAATATTTATCATCCTTAATTATGGGTGCCATTTAACCCACGATGTGGTTCCAATTTAGTATGTTGAATATTTATCATCCTTTATTATGGATGCCATTTAACCCACCATGTGTTTTCAATTTAATATGTTGAATATTTTGTCATCCTTAATTGTAGATGCCATTTAAAGGGCAGAGCCATTATGCAATGAGCAGCTTGGTTCACACTCTAGTGTACAGGTCATATGGGTCATGTCACATGTGGAGTCTGCTATATGAAAACATTATTTCCAGCATCACTGAAGGATCTGCTTGGCGTTCACCATGCATGCCACCCACCATGTGTTTCCAATTTAGTCTGTTGAATATTTATCATCCTTAATTGTGGATGCCATTTAAAAGGGCAGACCCATTATGCAATGAGCCGCTTGTTCATACTTTAGTTATTACGGCCACAGTGAACCAGCAGCACCCACCAGCTGGTTTTCTGTTGAGTTCCAGTTCCATAGGTAGCCATATGGTGGTTACCTCAGTTGCTTCTTTTTATTACTTACCTACTAACAACCAAAAAGCAGCTTGTTAATAGGTAGGTAGTAAAAACAGCCCTTACCTATGTATAAAACCATCTACTTCCCTTGTAGTTACCTATTTTCTTGCAATGAACCGCAAAATACAATGTGATATAACATGCCCTCCAATCACACTACAAGAAAATCAAAGCAAGTCTTTACAAGGGAAATTTAAAAAAATGTTAAAACTGAATTTGAGCCTACCCTCTATGGCAATATGTAAAGTATTGCCAGAAGTTTCCTCATGTATTTAGAGGGCACCTTACATACTTTAAAACAATGAGGGATCTTATGCTGACTTATAGATGTGAGATCCACACCTAAGGTGTAGGCATAAGAACCCTGCATCTCTTAAGACTCATGAATTACTTCTTATGTTTTAGGTTTGTAATCATGTTCACCTTGTGCTTTATGATGGGCAAAGCCCATGGTTTAGAGATACTAGTTTGAACCCTGTGCCTAATGCGCAGGTGTGTGTGTATTTGGCGGTACATATTACAAAATTACAATTACAAACTACATTTCCAAAACCTCTTTATATACGACATTCCGCATGCATCCATGGGGACCCTGGCCACTGAAAATCTTGATGTTTGCACTGCTTGTGACCAGTCTCTGGTCAGCTGACCGTTGGAGCAAACAGACCATGATGGGATGAATGGATGATCAGACGGATGGACGGATGGATGACAAGATAGATGGTTGAAATGATGCTTCACGTCACAATGTCCTTTAATATATGTCATGTAAGTCCTCAAATGTGGGGCCAGCCTGCATATTACTGCCTTGTTCTTGGCCCCTTATTTTGGGAATGCCCCCAACTTTTTACTTGTTGTTTTTTGAAGGTGGGCTCTATTTCGGGTCCAATGCTATTATGTCTCAATGAGCAGAACCTCTTGAAGTGGCATTCTTGCAGGATTGTCTCTCTTTTTATTTCTGAGGTGGCTTACATGCACTTTGGCAGTGCTGTGCACGTTGCTGTGGGTCATCTTTCACAAACTCTCTTGTCTCTTGTTTTTTTCCCTCTTTGTTGGCCGGATATTGTGTTTAGATTAATTATGGAGTATAGTAGCTTAAGGGATTTTGGCCCCCAGGTAATAATAGATCTATTTTTATATGAGGATTTTTGAAAAGACAATATTGTGGCTTGTGTTGAAACTTGAGATTTGTTATAGAGTTATAATATCTTGAAGGATTTTGGTTTCTTTTAGAGGATTTTTTGAAGATTATATTTTTGCATGGTGAAAATATTTGAGTTTTCATATTTCTTCTTTTGCCTTAAGATACAGTTTAATGTAAATGGCAAGGCCACAGCGTGACACACCCCTTGTTGTTGTTGTGTTTAATTGTGCAATAGAAGTTTGGCATGTGATCTTCTTTTGGTAAAGAATTTGTAGCAATTTGGTAAGTGAATTTGAAGAATATCTTATGTTTTTAACATCCCTCCTAGAAAATTACCCTGGCACCTTAAGAGTTGGGGTTCTTACACCCTTGGATATCCCTACCATCTTACACCCCCCAATGTTAAGGGTCTGAGGGCTTAAGATTGCAGAATGTTAGGAGTATAAGGGTGTAAGATGGTGGCATGCTAGGGGTCTAGGGGAATAAGATGGTAGGTGTAACAACCTCCTATTACACTTCATGATTTGTCCATGTTTAGGTTGGTGATAAGCTTCACCTCAAAGAGGTTTTGTAGTGAAGATTGAGGGTGCCTTAAGACAATGCAATTTCTCACTTCCTCCTAGAATGAGCATCTTATGCCAAAGCGCCCTAGGGTGGAGGTATAAGGTGATTTGAATCATTATATCATCTCATTTGTTACGAAAGGGAATGCATTGACAACATTTTTTTAGCGTAGACCTCAAGCTTCACCTTCAGGTCATGCAACTTTTTATTACAATAATATTGCACCATATAGATTTCAAGACAATAAGTAAAATGCTCCAACTTCCCATATCCACACTTGTCATTAAAAATAATGATAGATGATACTATAGCCTTATTCTCTATATTTTATTTTTTGATTGTTCACCTTTATTAAAAATCTTCTATTTTGATGATTATACTTAACATAGATGAAGAAAATCTTATTGCAACACAACTTTTTAACCAGTGAATTAAACAATATGTATTAGGGTTTAATATCATTGGCACCATGTATTCCAATTCCTTGAAAATGTGTAACATATCATTAAGTGTGTCTCATTATTTATATGTATGAAGGAATTGACTATATTTAGGGTGTATTTTTTTTGCAAATGTTGTGTTGAACACATAATTGTTAAATTTGTCATGTGGAATATGAACGTCTTTAGTCCCTGCATCCTCCTTATTGAAGTATCTTCTATTTGAACTTGTAAATATATTGCCTTTTCTTTGATTGGTGTTGGCTACACCAACTTTTCAACCTTAAATTTCAATGATTTCTTTTCTATCAAAAGGTTTGTTTCTTACACTACCATATCTATAGGTGTAACCTACATACCTTGCTCATTGCATCAATGTGTTTGCAATTTCTTCATTTGATCAATAACATTATTAGTCTCATCACAATTTATTTTTCTCCTTTCATTGATGCACACCTCTGAATGCTTGTAGTTGATCTTGATAAGTGTTAATGCAAGTTTCATATTCTTGGATCCACCTCTTTAGGATGGCCTTGTGAACTTCTAGCATCTATTTCTTTCCTTCCAATATGACTTATTTTGTTTGCAATTTTTTTGTAGTTTAAAAAAATTCCTTAGTTTTCTTTTTATGAAATTTTAAGACCTCTTTATGCTTTTAGCTTTGAGCTAAACATTCTTTCTTTGAATTACTTTTTTGGTTCCTTTTAGCTTTGTAATTAAACATTTCATCATTTCCTCCTTTTTTACACTTCTTTCCTATGTTAAGTTCAATTCTTTTGGAAGTTGTAAATTTTTTTTCAAGTGTAATCATGTTAATACATATCACAAGTGTGACAATTGTTTAAGCTCTTCTACTTACATAGAAAGCTCTTTTGATTTTCCAAAAATTAGGTTTCCTCCAACTTCGAGTCCTCTGTGCAAAGGCATGCACTAATTTTACAATTTGTGCTTTCCAAGGTTTTTCTTGGTTAGAGAATTGATCTTCCATTGACTCCATTTGTCAAACCGTTCGTGCAAGCTCCTTGGCAATCATCTTTTCGATAGCCTCTCTATTGGCAAGCTTCTTTTTGGTGGTTTTGAAAATCTTGATGTTGGCAATTTCTTTCTTCGCAACATATCCATTAACAAGCACCTTCTTGATTGTCTCTTACGAGCACAAATAGGATCTACCCCTTAAGTAGTTGCCACCTATCTTGCTAATGATTGACTACCTCAGGTAGAGCAATGATTTGGATGCGTGATGGAATTTGTGTGAGAGTGTGTGTAGTTTTGGAGATGTGTATGCTGGGTTGTTGAAGCAATAGTAGAGGAGTGGGTGGAGATTTTTGGTTCCAATGATAGAAACTTTGTGCATTTGGTGTGGAGATGAAAGTTAAAGTTATTTTGTTTGTGGCAAAATTGTGTACACTATTGTAATCTAAGATCTTTGTTTTTTCACATGTATTTTTTTGCTATTGCAATAAAGTAGTCTATTACAAATGGCAACATTTGTTGGTATTTTCTTTCTCTACTTGGAATTTTACAACATTGTACTGGCATCATCAGTATACTACCTACTTAATAAATGTTGGTTTTTTTGGGCTTTGTCTCCCAATAGAGCTACTGGTCTTGGTTTTAACTAGTTGAATCTAGCTTTCCTTGGTTCCATTAAAGAAATCTTTTTCAGTCATCTGTTGCCAATCCTTAATCAGAAGTTAGATGGAATTGAAAATCAACAAATGAATTTTATTCATTATGGAGGAAAAATGAACATCTATTTAAAAAATCATTGCATCCATGAGCAATGAACCAGTTTACCTCAACTAGCATACTTCTTTAAATTATACCCCTAATTTTCAAGCCTCTATGGGTGTTCAGACACCTATGTTGTGATTTATGATATCATTCATGACATGATGTCATCCTTAACTAGTGTGGCCTGTGCTGTTGGCCCAAGTGTTACCACGTCCTCAACTGATTTTTCCTTCCAAAACCTGGTTTTTTGGAATTTGTTTGAATTTTCAGCTGCAGAAATCACTTAAAATTCAATATCTCCCACATTCTGAATGCAAATCTTACCAAATAAATTCCATTAACTCTTTCTCATCAAGATCTTTCCAACAACACCAAAGGCACATTCCAATCCCTCCTAAAATTTCAACTATGATTTAATTTAATTTTCAGTGAAGAAATCATTCAATATTCAAGAACTTTTGTGCCACAAGTCCAAATGTCATGGGACCAAGCCCATGCACCCCACCTCATAGAGAGCTTTCCAGAGACATCAAGAAGGCTATCTGAAGCACCCCGGTTCAGTGTATCTTACAAAACAAAACAAAACAAAACAAACAAACAAACTTACCTTCCTTCATAGCTAGATACCTCAACAAACTATTGACTTGCCCAAAACTCATAGGTGGAAAGGGCTACCGGGTTGTTAAGTAGCAACAGTAAAATGGTTAGGTTCGTATTAGAGTTATCCATAAAGATAGGAAAACACAGCACCAGAACCCTGAGTTTGGCCATACAAGGGGTGAGTTAAAAAAAAAACCCTGCAAAAAAGTACATTAGCATTCAAGAAGGGGGGGGACCTCAGAAAACCAATAATTTTGAAGATAAACTGAGTTTCATCCTGTCTTTCCTTTATCTTGAGCGCCTCCACTGCTGCTACATATATTTTCATTGCTCCTACTGTTACAACTACTATAATTACTCTCAAACCTTGAATGCTGAGTTTCATACTGAGATTTAATAAAATTTCATTACTACTGAAAGAGGGGGGCTTGGGCTGAAAGGAAGCCTAAAGACAGAGTGAAAACAGGGTGACTTTATGGATAACTCAGTATCGTGTGTTCATTTTCTATGCCAATCAGTTGGAAGATCTACGTGAATCCGGTCTAATTTCAGTGATCAAAACTCTTTTGGAGAGTTTACATTTCAGTCTATTCTGGTCTTCGCTAACCTCTACTGATTTTGCATACACATCCTTATATTTTCGTGCTGCAAGAAGTTGCAAGGAATAGGACGAAGAATTTTGTCGATTGCCGATTGCACTATATTGTTTTCGCGACTTAGCTCCATATCCGAGACAATAATGTCCGAAGCCAGAGAGAGTCTCACGTAGGGTTGACCTCTTTTTTCTGAGAAAGGCCGCTATTCTTTATCCATTCGAGATTCAAGAAGGCTGCCCTTTTGTACCAGATCGCGTAGTACATCGTCTTTTCTTTGTTATGGCTTTATTTGTGTTCAAATGGCAGGGAGTCTTGGCAGACCTTGACGGACGAGGAGTATCAGAGTTTCGCAAGCTTGTGCATGATTTTATGTGAAATTTCCAACAGGTGCATATCACTCAAGGAGATCTTATCGGGAAGGCTGTGATTGCGTCATGGGTCACACAGTCCATCAATCTGCACCTAAGATGCGGTATGGCATCAAACAGGGCGACTATCATTGGTGAAGGAGGGCAAAACCACCCAATACAAGTTCTACAACTACACATCTGGATTTATCCATCGTGTCACATTGGACAGCTTGCAGGTATGTTTCTGCATTTTGATGTCCCACATATCAGAGATTCTCTTTGTTCCTTATCCTTGTGCACAGTGTTGGCATATGCACTTGTGAATGCTTCCTTTTGAAAAGTGCTGTATGTTTCTATATCGGGTGCGGTACAATACCAAGTATTACTACACGATTGGAGAGGTGACTGTAGATGAATTTTGGTTTGTGACTCCACACCAGGAATTGGACCAGACGGTTGCCTACACTTTTGGTCTCATTGGTAAGCTTTCAAGGATCTTAGGGTAGATTGTAAGGAATTGCCTTGGGTTGAAATAGACATGATACATTCTGAAGGCAAGTAATAGTAATATGGTCTGTTATCTTCCTGCACTTTAGATGGGTCATTTACAAGTTTGATTGCAGCAAAGAGTGAAGAAAAACAAAGTTGTGATCTTGATTTGCTTTTGCAATGGTGTGCAACAGGGGATTTGGGCCAAAGCTATGACTCTGTTACCACCCTGGCACACTACTTGCAAAGCTCTGGCCATTGTTTATAATATTTAGGCGATCTTTGGGATGCTGATAACTACCTGTTTTACTATCAAGTATGATGAGATTTACGGTCACTCTCAATTGAGGGCAGTGCTGCTTATCAGTCCAGGATCTGGACAAGTGGCAATCATGAAATTGAGTTTTTACCTGAAGTGGTATATGGCTGTTAAACAAATTTGGAAAACAACCTTATTTGGTATCATTGGTAATTGTTTGACAAAAACCCAAAAAAGTCTGAAGCAAGTAAGTGCTGAAGTAGTCACTGGAGCATGCATGGTGAGATAAAGCCCTTCCAGTCATTCAAAATATTGCTTTCAACCTCCACACAAGGCATCCAACAACACATCACCACTCTGGTACTCCATTGAGTGTGGACCTGCTCACATCATTTTCCTTGCATCTTATTCATCATACAGTGAGCAGAAATCAATCATCCATAAGTAGCCAAATGATGAAGTTTCACCAGTGCATTCTGATTTTAGTTGACAATATACATAATTCTCTGAGAGTTGTTGTGTAGGACAGGGATTTTTTCCCCACAATGGGAGTGGCTGCAAACTGGGTTGTCAACAGTGAATAGAAATGTCACACCCTGGCTCATTGTGCTATTGCACTGCCCATGGTACAACTCCAATACTGCCTCCTACACTGCGGGCGAATCCATGCGTATTGTGTTTGAGCAAATGGTTGTAACAAATCAGGTTGAGCTTGTTTTTGCTGGCCATGTCCATGCATATGATTACACTGTGAGTCCTCTATTCCCTGTCATCTTCTCATACTTGTTCATAAGAAGTTCTGATCAAGTAGCAGCTCCCTTTAAGCATCCTTCATTATCACATCTTTCTAATTCTTATAACGTGAGTTGATGTAGTATCCTGTCTCAAATATTCTTTACAATATCACGAATGGATTGTGTATACCCCAACTGAACCCAGCAGCACCCACCTACATTGTGATATGTGATAGTGGGAATAACGAAGGGCCATCATCAACGTAAGCTTTCTTTTATGATGCCAGTTGTTTTCTCATTTGTCTAGATGAAGCATCACTGTCTGGGAATAAAGCCTCCAAATTGCAACCATTTGTGTCAAGTTATCTTGAGATACAGTGAACAGCTGCTATTTATGAGGGTGCACTAAATTCATATACATAACATAAATCTTTATGTGTCCTTTTTACAGGTTTACAGAACCTCAACCAAACTATTCAGCATACCAGGAAGCAAGCTATGGCCATGAACTGTTTTGAGATAAAAAATCATACACATGCAATATGGACATGACATCATAACCAGGATGGAGAGGCTGTAGTTCCTGATTCTGCCATTCTCTATAACAAGGTTTGGTATCTCTGAGGGTAGGTTATCAAGTTGAGATGTCTGTCCCAAGAAATGCCAGATAGAAACTGGCCTGCCATTTACCAGGCAGAGTAAACTAATAAAGATCAGTGCTGTAATCTATACATTTTAGGCTCTCCTTTGAAAACCTGTGTAGCAAAATGAGGATTGAATGATCATAAGGCCAGAACTGTGCATTGAAACACACTTATCTTCACACACAAAGGTGTGAATAAATCATCCTTGTCTTCAGTGTCATGAGTATTTCCTGAGGCCTCAAAGATACACACTCTTCATGGTTTCTGATTTCTCTGACCATATGGAGAATGCATTTGCAAGATCCAATATATTGGTGAGAGCAACAGGTTTAATTGAGTCAAATATTTGGTTTTCAGCTAAGGGCCATCAACTCAAAAAGCACAGTGGATACTATTACCTCAACTTTTGAAGGCACAATGATCACAATCAAAGCTATTATCTCAACTCAGGAAGGCAAAGACACAATGATAACTATAAAGTATCTTGGACCTTTAATGGTGAGAAAAGGGTGTTCTTCAAGCACACCTATAACAAGGACTTTGTAACTTAGAATTAACTTAAAAAGTTAGGACTCAAAGCTCTAGATGTCTGTAAGAGTAAGCAAATGATTGGATAATAATTCATTTATTTCAATAATAATCTATCTAATTAAATTTGTTAGTGATCTCACTTTATTTCCTCCTCCTGCAATTTTTGTGTTCTATTCTGGAATATAAGTTCTTACATGTATTATAAACAACATAAATCTCAAGTAAAGTTGTGATTATATTGTTCATAACATATGTTTATAGCAATGTGGAGGATTAAGGATGTTGAGCTTAGGGGCCACATATGCCGATAAAATGGGTTATCAGCATATGTGGCCATGTTCACTAAAGCAAATTGGTTGAAAGTGCAGTCTTGTTGGCTGTTGTTCTCCTCTGCTCCTCACAATATTCTAGACGTTCTCCACATTTAGTTTTTCCTTTTAAAAATTGCTTTAGATCTGCTGCTGTGATTTGAGGAAACTTATTAGGGTCATCTTCCACATTAGTTGATGCAAAAGATGGTGAATGGTCAACAACAATTACTTGTTTGAGTTCCTCAAAATTAACTCATAAACCAAGCGGAAAGAATACAAATATGGAAGCAATTATTTTATTTAGTAGTGGGAAAAAAATCGAAAAAATAGAAATACAAACAATAGCTTAAGTCACAAGTTAAGAGTGAGAAGTATCTATCTTTGAAGGAAGGTAGGGTGTATTTTTTTTAAAAAATGTACTTATGAGATCCACCGAACCGGGATGCTTCAGATCGTGTTCTTGGTCTCTTTGGAAAGCTCTCGACGAGGAGGAGTGCATGGGCTTGGTTCCATGACGTTTGGACTTGCGGTGCAAAAGTTCTTGAATATTGAATGATTTCTTCACTGAAAATTAAATTAAATCATAGCTGAAAATTTCGGAGGAATTGGAATTTGCCTTTGGTGTTGTTGGAAAGATCTTGACGAGCAAGATTTAATGGAATTTATTTGGTAAGATTTGCATTCGGAATGTGGGAGATATTGATTTTAAAGTGATTTCTGCCGCTGAAAATTCAAATAAATTCCAAAAAACCAGGTTTTGGAAGGAAAAATCAGTTGAGGAAGAGTTCACACTTGGGCCAACGGCACAGGCCACACTAGTGTAACATGATGATATAGTTTATCAGACAAGTTTGGTACCGTATTTGATTGTGAAGTACTTTGATACTTGTTTGCATACTTCGTGTTCTTGTTCATGTTCTTTGTGTATAGTTTGTGTATGCTTAATCTTTTTGGCATTTTAATTTGTTATACCCCTGAGATGCTCATAACAATAATTTTCATCTTCATGATAATTTTTATGCTTGTTGTAGCATATCCAAAATCAAGCAAAAATGAGTAAGTTCATGTGTAAAACTAAGCATGGCAAAATATCCATTTGGGAGGCCAATTGTTATAAAATAAGTGCTCATGTAGAAGACCATATGAGTTTCATACTAACTTCATCAATATGCAAACTATTGGCTCAAAGAAATACCTGAAAATAGGAATGGACTTATTATATTAGGAAAATGCATAACATTCAAATAATTGTTTCATGCCCAAGGTGCATTTAAGATAAACCTAACAGCTTTCGATATAGGAACAAAAATGTTGATCTCAAAGGCAAGTGTAACCTATCCATAGAACATCACCCTCGTTTTATGCTTTGTCGTGAGGGTTGCATGGTCTCCTCCTAAATGACAACATAAATGTTCATTTTTCATGTAATCTCAAAGCGATCGGAATTAGGTGCCAGTTGTACCTCAACCAAAGTGATCAATCAATCAAATGTCACAAGAACTTCAACACCTTGGGTGAGAAAGAAATTGAAATCATGTGACCAAAATCAAGCATGTTTGATGCTACAAACATATCAAGGTGATATCTAAAAAGAGACAATAAATACAATACACACAACAGATTGTTAGTCAACCAAATCACTGAAACCTTGGAGTTGGACACACATGTTGCTAAGAATAGGCACCAAAGGATGCACAGAAGCACCATCCTTTTTCAGGATTCTTGTGTCTCTTGTTCCTGTTGAACATCCTGAGTAAGACACGGGTTTGTTGGACAAGAGAAACTAACCAAACTCCTTTTTCAAAAAAGGAGTTTAGTTTCTCTTGTTCCTGCTTAATGTCTTGCATAAGACACGGGTTTGTTGAAAATTTCATCAAAGTCTTGTCTCTTCCATGCTTAACATTTCTCTAACTCCCCAAGATTGCTTCCCAAGGCATGATTTTTCAGAAAGGAACTTACCTGTTTAACCAATTTGTATGCCCATGGATCAAAGCCTAATCATCCTGTACAGTCAATCAGAGAAGTGAGTGAGATTGCTTGTCTTAAATTTGTCATTTCAGGCACTAATGGGCACTTCAGAGACATTTGAAGAAAGTAGAGAGCTCAGGATATTTACTGAAGGAAGAGCAAGGGATTGATGCATACCATCTTCTAGTAAAGCACAAGATGCCTAGGTACCATATGCATGAGACACATGAGGAATGAGGAACACATAACACTGGAAGGAGGTATATTAGAGCGTAGTAACAGAAAGATGAGAGACGAAGAGAAGGTACATGAGAGTCAGTGGCTAGTGACACTGGTGAAGGAGGAGTTTGTGTTAAACCCCCATAATGCCCAAAAAAAGGCTATTCTTCTTCACATCTGCTCTAGGCAAGTGGTCAATAGTGGATATGTAGCTCTTGGTACTAGATTTTGGTTGTCGTTTCATCAAAGTTAAGGAACTCATCCTTGCTGCTGGGTCCTTAAGTAACCCACTGACAATGCACTTCAAAGATTCAAGCATACCCAATGGGCCAACTTTGTCAGGGTAGCTATCATCTAAAACTGCAGTACTAATTGGTGCATGGGATACTTCATTTGCTGCCACACTTGCTGGCAATCCTAGCCACTCTGCAGCAATGGAATAGCATTGAAACATGACCCCATGCTTGTTTCAGTGAATGGTTCTTTTCACTTTTTAGCTTGCTATTGACCTCCGACAAATAACCTAACAATGTCAGCCAATATACATGGGGCACACATACTCCCATCATGCAGCAACAATGACATTTGGAGAGGTCATTCTGGAAGAACAGTAGCCACACTTGTCATTCCAGTAGGGCTCTAGATAAGAGATCAGACATCAGCTGCCATATACTGATACTATGTCTGCTCAGTGGCACTATATAACCTTGCATTTGTACATGATGAATCAAGTGGTTCCAGTTGATGGGGACTGATGTGTGAAACATGGGTGAAAATTGTGTCTCTTTGATTGCAAGGTTCTTCTTATATATGGAAGGCAACATTACATAGCAGCACTTTCAAATGCATCTGGTTCCAGAACTATGGTGGAGGTTCAGATTTACCAGGCCCTTGCTCATCTTGGAAGTAAAACCCATGGACTTCCTGTTGCACCTTCTCCACTATTGAGGATGTCGAGTCACATTCAACCCCCCTCCTCTTGTGGGATTCCTGAAGCATCATCACAAAGCACAAATATAACACCATGGTCAACTAGCACAGTATCATTGCACATGATATTCCACCATGAGCAAACAGAGACTGGTACAGTTCTTATGTGGTCACCTTTATGGTACCTCTACTTATCAGCTCTGGTCTGAAGGTGCACTGAGACATCTCCATTTCCTGCCTCTCCTTGCGCATTTCTTCTACCTTCTGTTGCCTTCTCTCTCTGTCCATGCATATAAGCTTGTACCACTGACGGCTTGAGCTGCATTAAGGCACAGATCACCAGTCAAATCTATGAAAAGAAAATGAACATCCCGTCATACAAAGACAACTTACATCACAAAACATGCACTGACATGAAAGCAGCCAATTATCATACAGGTTCCTAAAACATAACTGTTAGCCTTCTGACCTGAACTCCTGCACACTCCTTTATAGCAGCTGCTAGAGGCCATGCTGCAGGAAAAGTTGACCAGCAAGCAAATTTGGATGACTACCAGACAGAATACAACTTTGATTCAAGCAACAAGCTTCAATCATGTGTCTACAAGGGTGGTTGTGAAGAATGATGGTATACAGTCTGAGACATTGAAATAGTCTTGGCAGCAGTCTGTAAGGACACAAAACTCAAATTACTAGGGCCTCCTCAATAAATTGGCATCATATGATATGCATGACTTACTTAAACCTTCGCCTTCTTGCTGCAAGATTGCGAGACAAACGATCCATCTTGAATTGATATGTAAAGTTACTGAGATCAGTGTGATCCTTGTGTTTGAGCCCCAAGTGAACCTTTGCACCCTTGTGGTACTTTTTCTGCAGAAGTCACAACTACACCATTAGGTTAAAATTTCGCATGGAGTGCTGAAATATAGCATCAAGCAGCATTATCATCACAGCATTGACTGGCTGACAATTGCATGTAAATGATAATGTCATCCATCACTTGCTGGAATTGGAGTTTTCAACAACAGAAGGATAAGAGCTGGTACCTCAACAGCAAGCATGAGATCTACAAAGTTGTCAAAAGAGAGAGGCTTGTCAGTAGCTCCCATCTTCATCACTTGAGTAACATCATAAATAGTTTCCTTACATAACTGCTGCAAATTGGCAGTTGCCAACTGTACAAAACCATCCTGGAGATGCCAAACAAGCAACTCAATAAAAGATCAAGTGCCTGCTCAACAAGGCTGAGCTGGTGTAGAAATTGTGATCAGCAGTGTCACTGGAAAATGCAGTAAGATACAGAGCAGGGTTGCAATGACAAACCTTGTCTTCATCAAGGGAGTCAAATACTTGCTTGAACCCACGCTCTTTAATACGTCCAAGTAGCTTCTGGGACTTGGGCCCAACATAATGGCAGTTGGCTTGATCTCTCTTTACCTTTCGATCCCTCTCAGCCAGACTCTCCATTTTGTTGTCCAATGCTGATTTCAAACTGTACAAAAACTCCCCAATTGGTAGATGCACAGGGTTCCTCTGCCATCAAAGTTACCAAAAATGAGCATGTCCAGTTGCTGATGTCAGAGCTGATCACATTGCAAATTTAGTGTTGGGAGGGGAGGAGGCATTTCTTGTGCAACACAATACCAAATTGATGACCACCTCATGTACATTTGTTGGTATATCAGTTTGATACCTTTCTAGTTTTACTGTCTTCTCCTTCCACATGACTCGAGACAAAATTGTGCCACATATTGAATCTGATACCAAATAAATCTTCATTTCTGCTACTGAACACACATCCTGCTTTCCACCAGGATGAGAAGAATTGCTTACATCATTCTGTGGCTTGCGTCCAGTGCGAGGTCTGAAGAACTTTCGACCTGTGTTGGGATCAATTGGTCTATGACACAATTGCTCCCGCAATTGTTTCTTCTCAGTCAACTTGGAGGCATACTGCAACAGTCTGTTGAAGACATTCCCTTCCTGGTTATAGTCTCCATCCATATCCAACCCATCAACTTGCCTTCTGTTGACAGCTGGCTGAAATGTTACTCTGCACCAAAGTAGAACTGATTATCAAAGTTAATAAAGTCCGCTCTGGTGTGGAGAATTAGAGTCTCTACAACTTCATACAAACAACATCTGCAAAGGTCATATAGATGCATTTATGAGCTTGCAGAGAGAAATCCACAACAACAGTTGGAGCGTAACCATTCCGTCAGTTCTACAGAAACCAAAATTAGCAAAACAAGAGTCACAGGTCATATCATCCTGCACTAGGATAAATTCACATTATATACATAACCCTCCATCACTTCTTGATCGAAAGAAGTGACTAGCTGAGGGAAACAACTTGCACTGACCCTTCAGGATACCATTGCATGTATTCAGTTTGACGTCGACGGCGGCTTTCAGCATCCATGAACAAAAGTTCAAAGCGATTGAAAGGACCATCCTTCATGTCCTCCCGCCCACCATCACACATTCTTCGGTGATTTATCTGAGGTGTGAAAGTGCACTCCATAAGCTTCGCCTCCCAAAGCTGTCACATTACAACTCAAGTAGGGTCTCCTTCATCAGGTTCTGCAGTTCTGCACTGATTCCTCCATTGTAGTGTGCACTTAATAGATCCCTCCTTGTTGAGAATATATACCTCATTCCGAAGTTCCTGCAGTTGATCCTGCCTTGGCTTCTCTTGGCATTGCAGCCTTTTCCAAACCTGGCCCTGCTCCCGCCTTATGCTCTTGGCTCGCTTGCTTCACAAGCCAAGTATGCACCTCGTCAGCAACAGTCATCATACTTCTTGAGACAAAGTGAAGCATACTCTGGAGGACTGAACAGGAGACTGGACACAAAGATACCAGCAGTTGAGCTCAAGGGAATTCAAGCACCTAATCTCGGGCATCAATGTCAATTGTGCCAGCTCCCTTGCCTCATCATCACTCTGCTTCTGTTTTATCAGCTTCATCTGATTTTCTTTCTTCGTAAGACCTTCCATATACAACAACTCGCCATAATTCCTGTACTGTTTGGCTGTCCGCCCTCGCATCCGCATGATTCTCCACGATTTCTGGTTTGACAAGTGTGTACTAAGTTACAGGAGCCAAAACAAACAGATACCAAGCAAGCTCTATGTAGAAAGAATGAAAGTACACTCTTTGACAGAGCATACTACTATAACCAAGTATGGATCTAGTCAAGATTTGATAAATATTGCAATGTCAAGAAATTAAGTACTATTCAGAATGTCGTACCTTGGAGATACTGGTCTTATCCCTTTCCAACTTCTCCTGATACAACTCCAGGTTCCTCTTCTTGTCATCCTCTAGTTTCTGCCTTTGCCTCACAAACTCAGCATATAGGCGCATGTAAACAGTTTTCTGTTTCAACACCAGCCACAAGGTGTAACATAAGCAAAAGTGCATCCTTTCTATTCTTACTCTGCATGAGCATAAGTCTCTGCTTGAAACCCTGACATACTATTTTTCAGAAGTCACCTAGAATACTGATAACTGAATCCTGAGATGCTTACAAGGACCACATCTATGTGACATGCACAAACTCCACAACAGCACTTTGAAGGTAACCATTCTGTCAGTTCCAGAAAAAACAAAACTGTCACAACGAGAATGAGTGTAGTCATAACTTCATGAGTGTCACTCACAAAGTATCAGATCATCCTGCATCACGAATAGCAATGATGAGCTGTCATGAAATATGCTTAGCATGACCACTTTGATTCTGTGATGAGAAATGACTACAAAAGAGCGATAATTTTGAGAGTAGGAGTAGGAGATGAGTCACAGATGACATTACCGCCCGCTCAGGGAGAGGACGAGCACTAGCACTTTTAGGTCTGTCTTCTTTCCTTTGTTCATGTCCACCAATTTTGGCAAGGCTTGTAACAGTAGGAGCAATCAGCTGGTCTGATACTCGTTTCTGTGCATATTTTCGTCTTGGCTTTGGAGACGATAAGCAAGCCTTTCCAGATCCAAATTTGTTAATGTTTTCAGATTGTGACAAGGGAAAGTTCACAGGTTGGAATTTGCAGGCATGTGATCTTGTATGTTTGTTCTCTTGATCATACTCATTAGGCCCAATGTGACCAGAAGCACCCTTGTTTGCACATGTTGGCCACTTTTCTTTGTATGAATGACACTCATCTTTTGAGCAAAACACAATATCCTTGTCCTCATTACTGCAACAGCAATGGGGGTGAGAAGCCTTTCACCCAGCAAGTGTTGCAGATAAACAAATGAATATTTATAAGAAATCATGTCAGGTGTTGCATACACAAAAAATAAGAATTCTCAATCAGTGCTCCAGCAACAATTTCTGTATCAGTGCACAAACATCATGAATTGTTTGATCTACAACCTCCTTTTCATTAAGTCACACGACCATGTGCAACTTATGAGAAATTATTCTTCAAAGTTGCATATCCATTGGCATTGTTTTGTGCAGATTTTGTGAGAAGTAATAGTCTCTTAAGTTGCACACACTTGTTTGGTCATGTCAGAGAGTAGAGATGCAACAGACCTGATACTCATGATGTTGCTGATGATATGCTCTGTAAGTGGTGCCACAAATTGGTCAGGAAGACTATGTTTGAGGCAGAACTTTGTGGCCACTGCCTCAGCTGAATCCCCCTCCTTCATCTCAATATGCTCCACAGACCCATCTTCAATCTCCACAGTGATGGCCAGCAGAACTCGCCGGTCATCTGATTCATCCTCTTTTAGAAGAAACAGAGCTCAAATTAGATCCTTGTCTGGAAGGTGTTTCTTTGCCCAATTAACAGCCAGGTACAACTGATTTTCGTGACTTGAAATTCTGTTGGTGATTTACCTTGAACTGAATGAAGACAACGCTGATCTTTAGCAGCAAGCTTACTATGACCTCCCTGCAGTTTGCATTGTAGTTAGTTAAACAGAGCATGTTCCTGGTAAGAGCAGAGCTATGACATGCAAATAATGTAGTCTATTCTTCATCTCATGGAAAATTTTGTGTCAGTTGATGTGTTGACTTTGGGTATCAATAGCAGAATAAGGGAGATGAAAACCAGCTAAGAAAAATAGCTGTAAAGATACAGAAACAGAATGCATCTGATGGTAAAATATGCATCCTGCACAATACAACTTTTGGAACTTGTGGCTCTATCTAAATTGAGCAGAACACCAATATGGAGAATCATTGTAACCACATACCTGAAGTCTTGGAGTGCCACTTGCATTGTTAGGTGATCTATTTTCATCTTCACCTTCATGACTGTGCACAGGGTGATTTGTTTTGAAGAGGTCGTCTTCACACAATTCCTTAGACCCTTTTGGCTTCCACGCTCTTGACATGATTTTCAGAACTGATTAGGTCATGTCAAGGGGGCACTATCCTCGACCAAATTGCACACACCAGTAGCAAGCTGAATGTCATCTTCCAGTGGCATATAGTACTGTAGCCAGTATAGAGAATTGGCAAGATGAGATCAACAGCATATCTCTTCTATGGCAACTGAGAAGTAACAGCTCTCATTATCTTGCTGTTGCTGTCAACACGTGACCGACCAACAGTTGTGTGTATGTGTCTCTCCTGTCATTCTAGATCATTGCTAGAGACATGCAAAACCTAACTCCATATGATCTCTCTCTGAAGCCAAATGCTGCGTCCTTCATGGACTGACATTGGCTTCGGATATCTCTTGAGCAATGCCAGGTATATGTCTGGCACGAAGTCAAAATTCGTTGACAGGAAGCATGGCTGCAAGGGATGCGATTTCATGCTCCGTGGCTTACCGCAGCATCTCGTGCAACTGAGGGCGGGTTCTCTGAATCATCGGCTCCATCGGTTACATGACGGAATCTAAAACTGGCAAAAGAGATCATGTTCATAAGCTGAGGAAATGGTTGGGGGACGAGTGACAGTGCATCGTTAATCGTTGCCAGAGCATTCCGGATGCGATTTCTGACAGATGACCTGAGAGTGTTTTGTCTGCCTGTTGTTCGCTGACGGCTTGGTCGTTAATCAAACAGATCGTTACGCAAACCGTTTTCCTCAAGTAGATGTGTACGATAAACTGGCGGATACTCTATCGCCTCCTCTTGTATATGACCGCGCTGGCTCACGAACTCTTTTGTCGACTCTTTCCGCTACTTCAACCTTATGGCGTAGTTGCAATTATCCAATTCTGCTCTCGGCAAAGAAATGAACCAAATGAATCATACTCCGTAGTTGTACCTCCATTATCAATCTCACATTACAGTTGCACTAAATTTGCAACAACAAGAGGATCCTGAGAAGCTTGTGAAGAAGTTCCAAGGAACTGTATCTATCGTCCTAAAAACAAACAAGCCATTCACAAATTGGAGGATTCAACTACCCCGCCGTCCAACAATCCATAAATGAACTGCGAGTCTACTTCCCTCCATGAATCAGCTTCCTTTGTAAACTTCTATAAAGAAACGAATTGCGACTCGAAAGGCTCTTACGACGTCGAAAGCCCAAAGGTTGATCGATATAAAAACAAACGGAAGACAAAATGGTCACAATTTACTTGTTGTTTCTGCTCTCTCGACGCGGAAAAGACATCATCCGAAGCTCCAGAATGAGACGAAATGAAATTCGCCGTGTACAAGGTGCATAGAGGTGTGAAAGTGCGCGCATAAGTCGCGGAAGTACGCCATGGCTTCGCAGCGAGCGTTGCTCGCGTGCATGCAGCAGCAGTTAGCAAAGCACGGACAGCAGCAAGGGCAGGTAAGGAGGCAAATTACGGTGCGTAATATGCACCCGTCGATGGCCTCGCCTGCTCGATCTCGGTCCTCCTCGCATACTCCCTGCCGGAATCGTCCTTCTTGTTTGCTGTAACCTACATTGAAAATGCATTATATCTATATTGTCTGAGTTCTGGAGCATTCTAGGGGCAGATGTATTTTGCATTCTTTTGAGTGTTGTAATGCAGTGTACTCTGAGCATTTTTGAAGTGCTGTAATGCCGTGTGCAACAGAGAATGAAGATTATAGGCTAAGAAAGGAGGTGGGTAAATTAACCCTAAAGAACCAATTAATTTTTTCATGGTATTAAATTTAGGGGTTTTTCAATAGCTTTTCAAAATATGCAAGCCTTTTTCAATTCTAAGGCCCACTTTAGACAAGGGTCCAAAGGCCTTGGGACCAATTTAAAGCTTTCGACCAATAATATTGCTTAAATTCGTTGGTCCCTGGACGTTGGACCCTAGTCTAAAGTCACCCTAAGTTGGCCAGTAGTGGTCCGGCAAGGTACCTCTTGACTTAAAATGCTTGGAGACCCATGGCCCTTAGAGGATCTCCAGCGGTGCTCAGTATCTGATCCTTCACACTGAAATTGGATAAAGTAAAGTCAAAACATACTGGTTTGGCCCAACAAAATGGTTTTGGCTCAGCATAACCGTATACTTTGCGTGGCTGGTTAAAGGCGCAGCATTGATCTACACCTGCAGAAAAGAGTGCAATAAACATGATTTGACATCTGCTCAGTATTTCTGATTGGCCCGTCATAATGGTTACTTAGTCCCCGCATATTTGCCTCCCAGTTTCAGTTTTATGGGTGCAGTAGGAAAAACTTAACAACTAAAGTTGGCTGTGAAAAACATTTTTGCATGGTCACATACTGAGCACCCCTGGAGATGCTCTTACCACTTCACATATCCTATATGTTGCAGAAAGGAAAAAATGAATAGAAGATTAATGGCCGGAGCCATCACAGGGGAGACAAAAAGGGAAGGCCAAAGAAAGGCCAAAAGACGAACACCCTGCAGGAACCAAAAAAAAGGGAGAAAGCTAGTCCCTCTCATGGTAGGAAGCTATTTCACCCATAGCCCCTCTAATTTTGCATGCATGCAAATTGTGATATCTAATAATAATGGGAGGTCTAGAACAAGCATCACCTGCCAACACAATCTTCCTTTCTATAATAGAGGCTAAAGCATGTTGAAGAGTAATATTAATATGTTGTCTAAAAATAAATGTAAAAAGACAAGGACAAATGACCTTTCAAACATCTATCGTGTAAAAGTCGAACACATTCCTTAATGAAACTATCCAGGTCACGCCCCAATGTGCTATGCACTTCCATGGCCATCAAAATAAAGTGATACCCTTCGTGAAGCCTTTTATATTTGTGAATTTTAGCAATGGTGTTAAGTTTCGTAATTGCATTTGTTAGTCAACTAATGACACTCGAAGACATCATCTCTCACGTCAAGTCAATAACCACCACATTGGCAAAGAAGACTTGGTCCTCTCAAGTCATGTAAAAATCAGCTCATAATGAAATTCTTGACGTAAAGGTGTATCGTTGCATATAGTGTGCCCATTCTCTCGAACAAAGGCATACATGACATTTCAAATGTGTCATATGTGACTATCCACTAACCTCTAGGCAATGAGTTAAATGCATGCCAAATGCGTCCAACATGTGTCCACCACACTCACACATGAAAAGATTGAATGTCCAAGGCTAAATGAAACCAAAACAAAAATGCAACGCTAAGGTGAAAGTAAAATGTGCAATGTGAAACAAATGCATAGATGACTTAACAACTAACCATAGCCCTACCCCCTTGCTTGAACAAGAACAAATGCAAGTTCTAGATGCCGAGGAAATGGAATCATCTTCCAAGATAGACCTAAAGGATGTTTCATGGTGGAAATCCATCAAAGATGTTTGTAGACCGTGGGCATCGGTAACTACTAGACTCTCAAAAAAAAGGTGCATCTCCTTAGCTACAAAAGGAAGGTCATCTTGCCTTGCATACAAACATGATTGAAGCAAATGTGGGCCCCCTTCAACCTAAAAAACATTCTCCTCCAAAATGAGTCTATCAAAAATATAAAACCTAGAACAAAAATACAAAGCCACTATAACCCAACTCCTTAGAAAAATAGATAGGGCACATTCTTCCATAGAAAGAAAGCTTATACCACCAAAAGATATCAATAGTTGAACATGACGCCTTGTTAAGGGGTCCTAAAAAGACTCCCATGATCCTAGACCCATAATGTCCCCATATACCTACATAATTTTGTTGTTCAAAACCCGCTAAAAGAGATAAGAAGGAAGAAGAAGAAGGTATTGTCCATGTGAAATAAAAAGGTTAACAAGCTATACATGAAGATAAAATGCCCAAAACAACTTGGGTGTCTCCCAAAAAAGGAAGATCCTCAATATGCACCATGTCCTAGAATAAAACCTCATCCAAATAATGTGTGGCAAAGTCTTGAGAACCCATTAATACACCCAAAATGTGTAAACCAACTGTGACCAAGGTGCAACCCTACGGAATCTTTATGCCTGGAGAAATATTTGATGGACTCCAAAACTTGCACTCTAACATTTTGACCCTAAGCCCAACTAGGGTTAATTGGGTTGAAAGGTGGTCAAAGGTGTAAGTAATTTCACTCAAAAGCCCCATGATGTCGTATCATCCGCTAGGGATGGAAAGACATAGTTGGGGGTTCACTCAATGGTCTTTAAGAAAGTTCGATAATGGGCCAAAACAAATAGAAAACCTCCTAGGGTGTCACCCTGCCTCATGCCTAAAAATGATTCAATAACGGTGACCTCCTCCATATGTCGCCCATGCTGGTAGTAAATAGAAGAATGAACACCATAAAAAAACCTAGTAAAAGGGGACAATGCTCACCAAAGGCCCCCCAGCATTACATAACTTTCTAAAAATAATAACTTGAGAAATGTTTTTAAAAGCATTTTCGACATTGACTTGCATCACGGCCCAATTAGGGTGTAGGTCAAGGAAAGCTTGGATGCCAAAAAAGATGGTTTCACAACCTCCAAGGGTCGATGTTCCGAATTGATGGGGGGATAAGTGCTTCTAAAATGGCCCTCGAAGCTATAAAACAATGGAACGACTAATAAGTCAAAAAAACACCTCGCCTATAACAATAAAATGAAGGCCACTAGTGTCCTTTACCATTGCCAATAATCTTCTAGCCCCTTGCACTAAGGCCATTGACTTAAGGATAACCCCATGAACAACAATAGTAGCAACCTAGAATAATTTCGAAAACCCTGAAGATGGGTCCTCTAAAATGAAACATCTCAAGAGATGTTCATATACCATCCTAGAAATACCCACCCAAAAACAAATGGGGAGTAGTGGTTAAGGCTTGGGCAAATAAAGTCCTATCTAGGACAAAAGTGTGCTTAAACTAATAGTCAAAATAAATGGAGGGACAAGGTCTAAAGGAATGGGGTGTAGCTGGCGTAAGGCAACAACGATGTCCTCCGAAGGAATAGATGGCGTCATGGGTTGGAAAGCTTTAGAAACGCGACGATATTCATCCATTCTCCCTAAAATTAAACATCAACGAAGACAAGTGGTTAAAGAATCTCCCCATGAGTGGTGGGAACATGGCACACATGAGGCATGTGAAAACTCCTCCTGAATAAAAAACTAGTCATCCACCATAAACCTCTTGAGGTGAGCAAAAACCTTTCATTGACCTAAATGACCTCCTTGAGTAAAATGTAAACACCAACGTGGCAATAGTAGGAAAAGGAACCATGTTAACTTGTTTGTCGGGTTTTGAACAATTCGATCAAGGGGTAACTGAAAAGCCTATTTGACCTCATTTTAGATGGCTCAAAGGATCCTATGAAACAAACAAAGGCACACGAAATGAGACTCACATGGCCCCAAAATGGAGTTAAATTGAACCCAAAGCCAACCCCAAGAAACAAGATGAATAGATCTAGGGAGAAGTACAAGAAAGGAATATACCTACAAAGAAAAAACAACTTGGATAACATGGGAAATGAGGCTAGTAGGAGGGTGAGCACTTTTGACATGCCTTGATAGGTCGCCTAAAATGTAAAGGCTAAAATAATGAAGACAAGGGATATTTCAAACTAATGAGGGACGCAAAGAGGGAGCCATTCGAAAAAAGGTTACATTTAAAAGCCCTTGGAAGCAAAAGCCCAACACCTTCCCCAAAAAAAAAAAACTTTCTTATCATTGCAAAAGTTTGCCAACGATGGCAAGCTTGGTCACCAGATGTTTTCGATCTTGATCGCTCTCTACAAGCATCGTGTCAATTCAAAAGCTTTGGCTACCATAGTCAAGGAGTTCCATCATGAAGCAGTAACGTTTTTTGCAACTCCATCACCTATCTGATTTGTGCTATATCCTTGATGTAACCTCCCACTCCTATTTCTCTTAAAGCTTAGCAATGTCATGTTGTTCTGCAAATTGCAATGCCATCGTCTCCTTTAATGTTTGATTTTGTGTCTTGAATTGACCATCTTTTCTTGTAAACATTTGTTCAATGTTCACACCATTTCTATTGCCATTGTTTCAATTATTGATTTGAAAGTTGTGACCTTTGACATTGCCATCCATTAGCGTGAAGTGCTTTCAACTTTGTCTCCATGTCTCATCCATGAATGAGGAGAAAGGATACACCTACATCTATTTATGTCATAGGTAAATTGTTGTAGGTCAACTTCTATTTACCCTTAAATATTTGAAATTTTAACTTATTGGTAATAGTTAATAACCTAGTCTAGAATCCAACCTTTTATTTCTTCATTTTTTGTGATTAGCAACATGGGTGGTAATTAATCTTACAAGAGATTTACCATGTGTGCTGATCATCACACAAAAGATTTAGATTCAATGACAACATGTTTTCAGAAAACTATCAAAATCAAAACAATACGAAAGGTCTAATGAAAAGAGCAACCCTATTGGCTAAGAGCCATAAATTGGACCCACAACCTTTAGATGAGGGTCCAAGACCAAAAAGTGGCCTTTGGACCCCATTTAAAATGAGCCTTAGTTAGGGAATACAAACAGAGCTGCATGGTTTTAACCCTAGGACTACGCCAAAGTGGCCAACCCAAGGCAAAGATGCAAAAAAATGTGCCAACCCTAAGCCAAAGTGCTCAACAATATTCTAACCCTAGGTCAAAATTCTCAACAATATTCTAACGTTAGGCCAAAATTCCCAAGCCAAAACATGATTTGGCTTGTGCTTAAACTTTGTGGCTCAAGGTTTAACACTAGGCCAAAACTCATTTATTTTGAACCCATGTGTTTGGGTCTATGGCTTAGGGTGACTTCAAAGTGGGCCTAAGAACATTTGGCTTTGTGTTTTTACAAGACATTTGGCTTAGGGTGCTAATGGGACTTTAGGCCTCTTGCCTATGATGCTTGAGTTAGGGCTTTTGGTTTAGGGTGTTCATTGGCCTTTTGGCTTAAGACAATTGGCTTTGTGTTTTTACAAGACATTTGGCTTAGGGTGCTCATGGGACTTTGGGCCTCTTACCTATGATGTTTGGCTTAGGGTTTTTGGCTTAGGGTGCTCATTTGCCTTTTGGCTTAAGACAATTGGCCTAGGGCCTAAGACAAACTTAAGGCCTAAAATAATTGGCTTAAGGCCAAAAACATTTTTGTTAGAGCCTAGGACAGTTGGCTTAGGGCTTAGGACGATTGCCTTAGGGCCTAGGATAGTATAAACCCAATGTTAGTCTCTTATGTTTCTTGAACATTAGCAGACCGTAGGACAATTGGCTTTTCTTGAACCCAATACAAAGATTTATAGAAAGACTGTAACACAATCAACTAATTTTAAATGTTTCGTGCCATTAAAACAACAGAATATAATGTCTTATGTGATCTAATTTGAAGCTTAACCATTTTGATATATAGTTGATAAGAATGATCAATGCACCTTAGTTGTTACATGGACATTTTTTTCTATTTATGAAAGATCAAACAATGAAGAGACTCATGGAAATTTGACATTGAGGTCTAGAGAACAATTGCATACTATTTGCTTGATGCACCATATATTTCTGATGTTGCAATGAATTTTTTGTGTTGTGCTAAGCTTTCTTCCTATTCTTACATCTATGTTGTCTAAGGAGGACATGTACTTTCGACAGCAACTTGCACTTTGCTTCAAATTCTATGCAGGTATGATGGTTTACTTGACCATACAAAGTGTTTGTCCTCTTCTCCTTTGCTATGAAGATAATATGGCAAATGATGTTGTATTGCTACCCAAAAGAAATCAATGTTTTATATCATTCTTCCTTCTCCTACATAGATTATATATTCAAGTTTCATATGTGGCAATATGGGGTTTTTATGAATGCAACTACAATTACCACATGGATTGATTTTTGTGAATTGGGGTGCATCCAAGGGCTACTTGCCATGGTCTACTTTTGCCTCTTCCTTTTGAAAAAGATTTAAAACAGGGGAATAAGAAGGGAAAACAATGATGGATAAATGACCTACTATTTAAATGTGTCTCGGCCCAAGCTGTATAACACCTCTCCTTGTGGGAAAATAAGAAGCAAATACAATGTTGAATGAAAGTTCTTATTATTGGTGGGGTGTTTGCTCCATAACAACTCTCCATGTGGGCTTGACTTTTGAAGCATGCATTGGCTTTTGAGGTTTTGTGCACCCAGCATTGCATCTCAAAATCTCAAAATGCATTGAACTTGCAAATTGCAGATGAGAATGTTATTTTGAGGAGGAATGCCTTCACAACTCTCTCTTGTGAAGGTGTTTCTAACTTTTTTTTCGATATCCATTAAAAATGAAGTTTTAGTTATTTTTCAAGGTTTCAGGAATCATATAGCTTGTGTTAGTTGGAAAAACATTTTTTATGTTTTTTGTGAATAAATGTTAATTAATTGTCTCCATGACATAATCTTTGGCTGCTTGGTTGCTAACAATGAGGTTTGAGGTTGTAAATGATGGGAAGGCACTAACTTTCATAATGAATCGAATAAAAAAAGGCAAAGATACACATTTCCTATGCAAGGCTCTAAGTCTGCTCTCCCAGTGTGTGGCAGGTTTTAACTATGACCAAAAGGCTCTTACAAAGCTTTTGAAGGTGTGATATTATGTGTAAGGTCTTCACATTCTGTTATGACTTCAAATTGACGCATTATGCTTCAAAGTGTAATCGATAACAATCCTATTAACAAATCTACCAGTTTGTACCAAAGGCACAAAGTCTATAGGTATATGAATAATACTAAAGTTGTTGTCTGCATAGTGGTCATAATCTCTTCATCAATATGGAGCTAGGTGGCCAAGGAAAATGTCCAAACTCTATTTCAATGTACCATAGAAGTTCCCTCTCTACTACATCTTATATGCACCATGTTGATTGACATTGGTGGAAATTGGGGTTCTGAATGCCAATGTCGTGGCAATCAAATTGGCTTATTGCCCCCCCAAAAAAAAACACAAAACAAAATTCAAAGGTACCTTATGTCTATATTAACACTTCTCCTATTCACCTAGCCACAGTGAACCAGCACCCACCACCGCACCATCCACTGGATGCCCATTATCACTCAATTGTGGATGAACCTCAACTAGTTAATATTTGGTTTCACCTTGGTAACCAATTCTCTAATAAGTAGGTGTCATATATAGGTAGATAGGTAGGAAAATAAGTCACTACTAGGTAAATAGATGGTTTACACATAGGTAAGGGCTAATTTTACTACCTTCCTACGAACAACCCACTTGTGGGTTGTTAATAGGTAGGTAATAAAAAAAAGCACTGAACTAACCACCATGATTAGATAGGGAACTATTGGGTACCCAGCCCATTACTGACACAGTCCATATTAAAAACTAATGAGTCAGGGACCCGGACAAAAGTTAGTGACCAGTGTTTGAACAAGAGGCCTATGGCACCTGCAAGAAATTTTGGACGCTAGTGAAGCCCCCTAACTCCTGCCAATTTGAGATCTTGAGACCTGACTTGTTCTTTTTTCTCTCTCTTTCTTTCCCTTGCTATCTTGCTGACTCTCTTCCTCTCTTCCACCCAATATGTTGCTTTTGCATGTGTAACCTCTTTCTCTCAACTTGAAATCTATTTTGTGTTCATAAATTTTATTTTGACTAGTGGGAACTAATTCGAGGGTTAATACTTTTAGGAAATAAGGCTAATCTAGGGTTAATTCATTTTGAGAAATAAGATTACTTTGAGGGCTAATCCTTTTGGGAAATAAGACTAATCTAGGGTTAATTCATCTTGAGAAATAAGATTACTTTGAGGGCTAATCCTTTTGGAAATAAGATTAATCTGGGGTTAATTCATCTTGAGAAATAAGATTACTTTGAGGGCTAATCCTTTTGGGAAATAAAATTTATCTAGGGTTAATTCTTTCTGAGAAATAAGATTACTTTGAAAGTAAATCCTTTTGAAGAATAAAAGGAATTTGGGGGTTGAACTTTTTTAGAAATAAGGCTATTCAGGGGGGGTTTGTTCTTTTGGGATTCATTTTACACAGAGTAAATAAATGATTGGATAATAATACGACTAATTTGAATTTAACAAATAAAAAGGGACTATTTTGAGGATTGATCCTTTCGAGAAATAAGAATAATTTAGGTCAACCAAATGCAATTATTTATGGGCTCAACTAATTTAAAAGTCACTATGTGTAGGGTAAAGCCCTAAGGTGGGGGCATCCCCAAAATAAGGGGCCTAGGATGAGGTGATAATATAAATGTCAAGCTTCAATGGACACTCAAACATGGTTTTTTTCATGATTATTTCTTACACATATGCACTATGCTTTGAGTTAGAAATTTTTAGCTTAATGAATATAGAAAATTAGCAAATTAGTATTAAAAAATGCGTTTTTTTTCCATTGCAACCATTTGGTTCAAAATTTCAAGCTTTTGAAATTTTGATATGATTTGTTTTTTCATCAAGTTCACCCGATGAACACATACTTACCTTAATGAAAACATGTTTTTCTTGTACAAAAAGTTTGAAATCAATTTGCATGATTTTTACATTCCTTTTGATTACTCAAAAAATGAGGTTTAAATAATTAATATATTTAGTTTAAATATCTCAAAGAAACATTTACATAATATTCAAACTAATTTAATAAATTTTTATTAATATAACAAAACATCATTTTATCTATTAACATACAACAATCCATTGTAATTATTATTAGATAAATTAAATAAAAGTCCAAGGTTGGACTTTGAAATCTTTTAAAAAATAAACATTCCTTTTTGGAACTTTAATTGTGAATGAGCCTTGAAAAGTTGCAATAGATGATGGTTAAAATCCCAATTTGTTATTATGCTATGGAATTGGTGCACATATTAATGATTTAATTGTTCAAAAAATATTTTTTGATTTTTAAGGCCTTTAAACATCACTATAATTATAATTTTAAAACTAAAAAATACCAGTTTTAATGTCAATTTGTCCATGAAATTTTACCCATATAAAAAAAAAACTATTATGAACAATTTTCCCAATCAAAGCTTTCCAAATTTCTTGAAGTCATGGAGATCAATCATATGACTGTAAAATTTTGCTCATTATTACATAATGTTATGATAATGTGGATTATTATGAATATTTTAGGTTGTAAAATGTTATTCCATTAAATATCTTCTTGGGTTAAATGTATTTTTAATCATTTACCACAATCAATTAGATGTTCAAAATCAATAAAAAAAATGTTGTCACATAAACCTTTAAAAATTTATTGGTGTACATTTACAATATAAGCACCATTATGAATCAATTGAATATCAAAGATTCTTATAACATATTTTTGTTTTGAAACCTAAATCATTTCTATGTGATTTATACAATAATTCAAAATGAATGAAATCTTATTGACACAATATATAGTTTTAGTTTCACCTAAAATCCTACACATTATAATCTACATTCATTCAACAACTTAGGCTTTTGAAGTGCATTCAATTCACCAATAGATGTAAGTCATTTTCATAAACTCAAACACCTCGACAAATGAAGCTTTGGAATGCATTGAATTGACCAATATTCATAGGTAATTTTTGCAAATTCGAACACATTAACAAATGAAACTTTTGGAGTGCACTCAATTGGCCAATAAATATAAGTAATTCTTACAAGCTTCAACATCTTTACAAATCAAGGTTTGGAGTGCATTTAATTGGCCAATAAATGTAGGTAATTTTTGCAAGCTAAGCACCTTGACAAATCAAAGTTCTGGAATGCACTCAATTGACCAATAAATTTAGGTAATTTTTTCAAACTCAAAGACCTTGACAAATGAAGGTTTTGGAGTGCACTCAATTAACCAATAGATGTGAGTAATTCTTGAATCCTTGAACACCTTGATAAATGAAAGTTTTGGAGTGCACTCTGCATTCAATTGGCCAATAGATGTAAATAATTCTTGTAAGCTCAAACACCCCTTCAAATTAAGATTTTGAAGTGCATTCAATTAGCCAATACAAGTAGGTAATGCTTGCAAGCTCAAACACCATGACAAATCAAGGTTTTGAAATGTACTCAATTAGCCAATAGATGTAACTAATTTTCGCAAGCTTAAATAATTCAAATGAAGGTTTTGGAATGCATTCAATTGAACAATAAATGTAGATAATTCTTGCAAGCTTCAACACCTTGACAAATCAAAGTTTTAGAGTGCACTTAACTGGCCAATAAATGTAAATAATTCTTGCAAGCTTCAACACCTCGACAAATCAAGGTTTTGGACTGCATTCAATTGGCCAATAGATGTAGATAATTCTTACAAGCTTCAACATCTCAACAAATTAAAGTTTTGAAGTGCACTCAGTTGACCAATAGATGTAGGTACTTCTTGCAAGTTTGAACACTACAATAAATGAAGGTTTTGGAATGCATGAAATCAACCAATAGATGTAGGTAATTCTTGCAAACTTAAACACCATGACAAATGAAGGTTTTGGAGTGCATTCAATTGGCCAATAGATGTTGGTAATTTTTGTAAACTCAAACAATCATTCAAATAAAGGTTTTAAAGTGCACTCAATTGACCAATAAATTTAAATAATTTTTGCAACCTTAAACACATTGACAAACGAAGGTTTTGGAGTGCACTCAATTGGCCAATAGATGTAAATAATTCTTGCAAGTTGGAACAACATGACAAATGAAGGTTTTGGAGTGCATGCAATTCATTAATAGATGTAAGTAATTATTGCAAGTTGAAACAACATGACAAATGAAGGTTTTGGAATGCATGCAATCAACTAATAAATGTAGGTAATTATTACAAACTTAAGCACCATCACAAATGAAGGTTTTGGAGTGCACTCAATTGGCCAATAGATGTACATAATTTTTGTAAACTTGAATAATCATATATATTAAGCTCTTGAAGTGCATTCAATTGGCCAATAGATGTAGGTAATTTTTGTAAGTTTAAACACCACAATAGATTAAGCTCTTAAAGTGCATTCAATTGGCCAATAGATGTAGGTAATTTTTGGAAGCTTAAACACCACAATAGATTAAGCTCTTGAAGTGCATTCAATTGGCCAATAGATGTAGGTAATTTTTGGAAGTTTAAACACCACAATAGATTAAGCTCTTGAAGTGCATTCAATTGGCCAATAG
>Ga0116227_10000412_pt1 | contig 81961 bp, 66 predicted proteins | sample S1TSphgellanicum_FD_89693 | JGI IMG/M metagenome (GOLD analysis project Ga0116227, IMG submission 89693) | Host-associated microbial communities from peat moss isolated from Minnesota, USA - S1T2_Fb - Sphagnum magellanicum MG | ecosystem: Host-associated > Plants > Peat moss > Unclassified...
ATCCTTCGCATCAAAGTTCTGCTGCTCAACTGCTCTATTACTCATCTTCTTCTCCCTGGGTGAACCAAGAAACCTCAAATTCAGTACTGTACAATCACGCAGGCTTTTGATCACCCAAAGCAAAGTCCCCTAATAGCTTCCGCACAGCTGCACCTCAAGAGAATAGAGCTCTTAAAACTACAGAAGCGACAGAACAGATGTCCTTATGAACTCACTCTACTAGAATATCACCGCTCAGGCACTACGACAAGGTGCAATTCGACTTGTCCCTACTGCAACAGCGTAAGACGAAATTGGGTTCCTCTGCTGCTTCCTCAGCCACGAGTAGAAACTGAAGGTGTATAAGCTTTAAATAGAACAAATGCAACCCTTTCAGTGAAAAATTACTGAGTGCTTATGGAGTCCATATACATGAACCAGGTCGGAAGAGCTTTACACACTTATGTGGTCGTCTCAGGTACAAAGGCATCTGATGCGTCTTTATATGAGCCACAATCCTCCACTGCGGTGCACAGCGACAATTAGTGCCCATGTCAAAGTAGCTCAAGCTTCTGGGACCCACAAGCATTTCTGCAGCTTTTCCTTCGAGGCTTTCGACGAGATTCCTAAGGAAAATGCTAAAGATCTTTCTGGGCCCATTTGGCTTTCGTGGGGATTTTCTTGGGGAACTAGATTTACGGGCGCATCACGACGGAAGCATCCGTCTAGCGTCTCAGCCACGTTTTTGTCGTTCAGGGCATCTTGTTCTGAATTGAGTTCTTCGAGCCATAGAAATGCATTCTACACTGCCGCTCTTCAATCCGAGGTTTTTGCGCCCTTCCAGTTCCAAGAGGTCAGGAAACAGGTTCAAACACCCTTGAACTCATGATTTTATGCAATGTTATGAATGCCCGGCATGAATCTGGTCTTCATCCTCTTCCCTACCTGCATGTATGCGCTCAATCTAAGACCTGTACAAGACTTTGAGGAAATTCTAAGAAGCCACGAATCAGGATTGCGGATTCATCTGTAAACGATTTCCACAGGACTTCGAGGAAATTCTAAGAAGTCAGGATTGCGATTCATGTGCAAACGATTTCTAGGGAATTCAAATGACTATCTCTTGGCTGGTGGAGTCTCGATTTGAGTCTCTTCAGAGCCTGAACCAGTGCTGGATGGTGAGAGAATCCGAGGAGTCCTTAACCACGAAGATAGCACTGCAACAATTTTTTCCCCGAATTTTGAGCTTGTCATGATGAGCAGTGGATGAGTAAGTGGCAGGTTGCATACACATTCACTCTCAGAAAACCTTATTCATGGATACCGAAAGCTTCTCTCCAACAATTTTCTGCTACAATTTAGACTGTACACCAAGTGCAGGAATCAGACTTACCCTAAGGCCCTCCAAACATATTGACATTATGTGGAGATTGTCCTTCTTTATGGGCATGGAGATGGTGGTTATCTTGCAGGCTGTTTTCATGAGCAATTTGACAATAAATTCGTAAGGAGATCCCTGTTGCACAGTGCCGACGCTAGAGAGAAAACAGACTGTGAGTTTGGCTATGCAGTGGTCACTCTCATTTGGACTGCAGAGAATTGATAACAAGTGCATCATTCAACCTCCAGGTTTTCTTTTACACCTTAACCTCTTTTGTTTCCTGGTTTAGTTCTTTTTTTTGATCATTCATTATCATCACCATTCTTCTTTTTGTGTTCCTCTTTGTGTGCTCATGTAATCAAGGACATCATGGTAAGTATAGTCCACCAGTTTTCAAATTTTCAGAAAATTCAAAATGCAACTCAATATCCCTGATCTTTATCAGCAGATTTCATATTCATATTCACAATACTTGCGAAAGTAGAACTGAGATGATACAAGCTTGACAATCAACCTGCGCATCAGGAAACTCTTTTTCACCTTGTATCTAAAATCCTCCTTCCACAACCTCAATTGTGTCTATATGGAAACTTAGACCCTTTTTTCTCCATCTCTATGGGGATCAAGGATCCTATAAATCTTCTTCTCCAAGTTTCAACTATTTCAAACTATCTGACATTCTTCTTCTTCAAGTTTCACTTGTAAATTGGCTACTATCTTTGAAAACCTCATATCCAATCCATATCTCAGTAATTTAGGGTTTGTGCAAATTTTAACAAAACACCAACTTATACATCAATCCAACAAGATGTACAAACAAGGTCTCTAAACTCTTCAGAAAATTTAACAAAACGTGCACTAGAAAATCCCACCAAAAAGCTCCACCTTTACTTGCATCGGCAGATTTTGTTACAGGCAGGATGGATTGTTGCACTGGAAGGTATTTGTTTGTCAACTCGAGAGAAGCACCTTCCCACCTCGAGCAACTTCAAGTGTTTTCTTGATTGCAAGTTTGAAGTTACCAAGATCATAAGTCTCGCCCACAAGAGGCACAATGATCTTGGCTTCCATCAGCTTCGAGACTCCATCAGTGAATACTTTACGTCTCTCAGCAGAAGCCATTTCGTGGTAAAGACTCCACTGCGTCGCACATACGCCCCTGAATAAATCCCCCACGCCAATTGTTATGTCATTCCCTCCCAAACTTCCATACAGAAACACTTGACCTCCATCTCTCACACTCGCAACAACTTGTTTTGTGAGTGTGCCAGCCACAGGATCAATAGCTCCGTATGCAAGTTTTCCACCGGTGATCTCTTTCACTCTTGTTGCCACATCCTCATCTTCATCTGTGGATATGACTTCATCCGCACCTAGAGCCTTCATTAACTCCTCCTTTTGTTCCGCGCGCCGTACAATGTTGATAGTTTTGATGCCCCAATGTTTTGCAAGTTGTATCACTTGCCGACCAAGCACCGAGCCTGCTGCTGTCTGCAAGACATACTCACCTGTGGGAACCTTAAGATAGGTGAGCATACCATACAGGGTCCATGGGGTGGCGATAAATTGAGCTGCCGCTTCATCCGAAATTGAGTCTGGTACTGCCCAAACAAGCTCTTCCTTTACACAAACATATTGCCGCCCTGATCCCTCCACATTTCGAGAATCAAGAGCGATAAATGGCACCACTCTTTGCTCCTTTTTCACTGTCTTCCCTCCCTCCCCTACCTCCCAAATCCAAAAGCAAAAGGAAACACGTTAGTTTCAAAAGAAGCAAGGAGACTTCCGAATTCCGCATCTAATTGCATGAAAGTCAAACAATAGAATGCTTAGACTTACGTCGTGAACAATTCCGAATCCCTCAGCCCCTGGAGTGAAAAATCCATTTGAGACATAACGTATATGATTCAGGTCAATGGGATTGACAGGACGTAGAGTGATTTGAACAACCACATGACCTGCCTCTGCTTTGGGCACAGGTTTGTAACCAATGCCAATCCGGCAAAAGGATCCTTTGCATCAAAGCTCTGAACCTGAACTGCTATATTACTCATCTTCTTCTCTCTGGGCGAACCCAAAAACCTCAAATTCTTGAAATGTGCAAGCACACAAGCTGGCTCTTGATCACCTAAAGCAACCTCACCTAATAGCAATCTCACTCTACTGGAATATGACCGCTCAAGTACTACTGATTTATTTCAATTGGACTCTCGCCTACTGCGAAGACAGCTTAAGAACAACAGTTAAACAAATGGCTGATTGAGTAATGCTAATGACCTTGCAGCCAGTTTATGCCTTATGCAATTGTAAATCAGCAATGGTTTAAATAGGAAATGTCCTAAGAAATTCCAACGACAGTTAAGTGGACTATGGCATTTGTGTTCACAACATATGGTTTTGATGGGGAGCATTCACTATGGAAGGGACCATATTAGGAATGCCTCCTCACTGGTCATTTCAATTATAAAGTTTGTTTCCAAGTTGTCGTCTGTGTATGCGATAGAGAGGTATTCTGGCACCTCTTTGCGACAATGAGTAAGTACCAATTCTCATCGAAGATTCAATTAGGATTTAGACAGTACATGATGGTAGACAATAGTTCCTTTGAGGAAGGAAACCTTTATGAAGACTCCTGGGCTTTTTTATGGCTACCTATTCTTCAATCCAGTAGGCATAAACATAAAAAAAGACTTGTTGGAATCCAAATTGTTTATGTCATTGGTTCAAAGCATGAGTACGCCTTTTGTATTGGAGCAAAGGTTTTATAACTATGAAATATGCCTCAAGGCTCTCAAAACAATTTTGGATTTAGTTTTGCAGAGTGGAATGGGATGCCTCAGGATGCATGGAGGAGGAACCTTCATACATCTATGCTTAGTAAGTATATCACTGAAATGTGGTTATTCAAATATATTCAAATCAAATTCTTACAAGTTTTTATATATTATGTTTTAAGAGAAAAAGTGCAAGGTATTTGACTTTGGTCTTAAAGATGTAGGACAAGTAGGTGACGAAATTGCATCAATATCTCTATGGATGCTCTCATCCCATCCATTTGTAATGCTAGAGAAATGACTTGCAACAAATCTTAGTGATGACAAAATGTAGGATCAAGGGAATGAAAAAGATCAACAACTTGAGGGTGCTAGGCTTCAAAATATGGAGGTGGAAGATGTCGACATTCATGAAAATGTTCATTGATGTTTAGACCAACCATTTAACTTTGCACCACCAAAGGCATGCAAGAAACAAATGGTGCACAAACAAACTCCAAGAAGTAATAGGTGTTCTAGTTGGGCACTAAGGAAGAGAAAAAAAAAAATCAGATATCTCCACCTAGCGGCCACCAAGTGGTTTGCTTCTTTGTGTTTGAAATATATATTAGCTTGGTGGCCACCAAGTCAATACATTCTTTTATATTTGGTGATATTTCCACCTAATGGCCACCAAGTGGTTTGCTTCTTTGTGTTTGAATTATATCTTAATTTGGTGGTTCCTAGGTCAATACACCTAGTTGCCCCTTGTGAGATTTAATGGGGCCAAATATGAAAAACTTCCTTTAGTTTTCCATTAAACTAACAAGGAAAATAGGGGGTTAAAACTTGCTTTTGGAAGTTTCAAATGTCATGACCTTAGCCTTGGGCTTACTATGAAAGCAAATGCATGGAAAGGTGCTAGCTGAAAGCACAACTTAGACTCACATTTGCACTGCTAGGAATGGGAAGGAATGAATCCACACACTCCCAAGTGGACTTCCACTTTGGGAGTTGGAATCCTTTTGGAGTTCTGAATCTTCAGAAAGGTATTTCAGGGGTCAAAATTTCATTGGATTAAAAAGTTTTTATACCATTGGAAAGTTCTTGAAACGTAGATGTTTAAAATGGGCTTCCATGACCCATTTGAATACTTAAAACATAAGTTATGGCCAAAAAAAGGGTCAAGAGTCGAAGTGCCAATTTGATTTCCCACCATTAAAAGTTGATAGTTGTCCTGAAATACATGCGTGTAACTAGTGTGCCACATATTGTTGGAAAGTTCTTGACGAGGGCTACAACTTTGTTTTAGACCTCACCTCAATCAAAGGTTTACATAGGAAGTTATGGCCTTCCAAATTTTCAAAAGTCTCAATTTTGGGAGTTTTGGGACTCTCAAAACAAAATGACATTTGGATGTAACCCCCATGGTTAATTAGGTATAATACTATAAGGGGGAAGGTGGTGGCTTCCCACAAATCCGGACTATGGTGAGTCTTGTGAGTCCATGTATGCTCGTGGTTGGTACGTACACCAAAAATGCTTCAATTATGCACAAACCAATTTGTTGTTTAGTTTATGTAGGTCCTTGTGAATATTTGATCCATTTGTCACTTGTCTTGGTCCCCATCCTGAAGTTCTAGCACACCCCTTTACCCTCGAAGTGATGTGAACTAGGGAGCATACCCCAACTCTTTCCGTTGTTTTCACTTTCAGATTCACATTTGAGTCTTTCAAGGAGTGTGGGGTGTGTCATCAAATTTCCTTTGCTCGTATATGCAGGGGACCCTAAAGTGAGTCCTTTACATGTCATTTTTGATTTAAAAGGTGTCCTTGTTGGGAAGGAATATTTTAAAATAATCACCTATTGCCTTTGTTGTATAACATGGGTCATCTTCCCACCTCATTAGATAAGAAGGTTATTTCAAGGCTAGGTTTCAAAGAATTCCTCCTAAGGTGTTTAAAGTAGTTTATTATTTACATATGGATGTTAGTTCGGTTTAACAAGATGAAAACCTATTTGAAAAAAATAGCAAAAGAAACATGTATTAAGATTGACCCACAAAGGCTAATTGGTTGAGATTTGTGCAAAATTAACAAGCACATTATGTAATTTCCTTTCAAAAGGGAGATTAAATGCCTTGATCGTTCAATTCTTGATAATTTTTTTTAATCATAAAAACCTTTTTGATTCCTTAGGTATATTAATGTTCACCTTGGAAATACATTGTTAATAGATGACATGCCTTATAGAATCTATTAAAATCCACCCTTCAATGCCATTTTTGTTGAACCTTACAAGGACATTTCAAAAGAGGATAATTATCTATTGAGACCCTTCTCCTATGCTTAGAGTCATTTTATTACTCTGGGCGTTATGTTCCCACCTTTGTGGAGGACTATCCTTTTGGTGCCATTAAAAATTTCAAAGAAGATAATGTCAAATTTTGAACATTGTTTGAAAAATGCACCATGGTGTGTAAATTTAGTTTCTTTAGAAATTGATCAACATCTACAGTAAGTAGTTTAAATTTTCCCTTTTTTTTCTTGAAATTATTTCTTGGATCTTTTCATTTCCTTAATTTATGTGGTATTTCAATTTTTGGACTTTCCCAACTCCTCTTTGTTTATTCTTTTAAATAATTGGTGCGCCCTTTCTTGAAGAGGTGGAAGAAGTGGTGTCACCAAATTTGTGGGCCTTCGGTGAACTAGAGGTGCATAAAAAAAAATGCCATTGACTTCAAGAGTGGACTCCCAAATGCTTCATTTGCCTTCATTGGAGGTGAGTCCATTGCATGTTATTTTTTTATCTAAACAAAGTTCTCGTTGCAACACATTTCAATAGGGCTAGATATCAAAGAGTTCCACCCCGTAGCATTGTTCTCAAGCCTAAATTAAAAGAATTTCTAGAGATATGTGTATTGCAATTCCATGTATATTTGATCCATAACCTAATGTCACAATATTTATAATTATTTGGATCAAGTATGGCATGAAACAAAAATCTTCATCAATCCTTCTAAATTGTTTGATTAAAAGTTTTGCATGCAAAATTCGCATTTCTTGTTGGATAAACCTAACAGGCCAATTTTCCATAAGAACTTTGATGTTTTCTTTTCTATGTATCCTTTCACATTGGCAACACCTTGCTTGTAGACAATACCCCATACAAAAGCATGTTTAACGGGCCATATAGTGGGTGTATGCACTCTAAGGTGGCTCATTTTCAGAAAATGTTCCATTACCTAAAAGTCAATATGATATTGTTCAAATGGTAGTATATTTTGATAACATTAATTTAGTGGGGAATTACATGGTGATTAATGAACTAAAAAGCCCATATGAAGAATAACCATTCTAAATTTTTTTTTAATGTACATGTTAAGAAAATAAAAATTGAAATCCACCCAAAAATGATTATGATATGGACTTATGAAAATATTTCTCATTTGAGGCCATTCAAAAGTCCATAACTTTTTGGGTTAAATTTTTTTTAGCAATTTTTTTGCACATATGTTCTTTTTGTTTTAACATTTCATATATTGAGTCATTATAATATATAGAGGCACAAATAGTAAATTAGTCCATATTCTTCAACTTCAAAAGTTGATGACTATATATTTGGTGTATATATGTTACAATTTTGTTTATAGATGTATTTTTTTTCAAGTTGAAAATCTAAATCTAGCCACAAATTTGGAAATTTTTTTTTTTGGTGCCATGTTAATAGCATGTAATACACGCCATTTTGTAAAAAGTTGGATTGTGACACAAAAAGTGAGCCACCCTACCAACAACCACCGTAGTGCCATTTTTTTGGAGTCTTTTGATAGCCTTCATGGGGAGGACAATTATTTGTTGGGATTGTTTTCCTTTACTTAGAATCCTTTCATTTATCTAGATATGGTGTTTCCACATATGTGCAACACAATCCATTTGGTAGGATTACATGTATTAATTTCAATGATCTTGGACAATTTAAAATGTTATTCTTAAAATGTAGTAGTGGTTGTAAACCCTCATTTTGTAACAATGCAAAATTGAAAATGAAACGAAAAATACCTTATTAATTGTTCATCCTAATTTACTTATTTGAATATTTGAACTATTTCCTTTCAAATATATTAAATTTGTAATTTTATTATTGCAAATGTTACATCTAGCCTTTGTTTTCAAAGAATTTATTTTTGGCATGGTGGCCTTTAAATTGAACTTCACATTGACTTTTTTTTAATTTTCCTCCATGCAACCATTTGGCGGTCGCATGGTACATGTTTTTTGTTATATTTTTAATTCCTATATTTAAATCTACATGGTGGCCACCAGGTGGTAGTTCCTATGTTTTTAATCCATGTGATTAATGAATTTCTTTGGTTTTCTACAAATGTTCAAGGCCAACATTATTATCCTTCCATCTTCTGGATATCTTCAATTCTTGTAAATTTTTAGTTGGAATAACATTTTTTGATTTTTTTAGGTTTTTTTATTTATGTCCATTTTTGTTGATATGAGGTCCCACACAAGTGTTTTCAATCATATCCTATTGTGCCCAAAAAACTATTGATTTTTAGTGTGAATGTGGTGTGATGTGTTATTTCCCAAAATGTGTTGTTCTACAAGGTAATCATCGTGTAAAGGAGACCAATATTGACATTTGCAAATTATAATTGAGAGTTGGAGTGTAACATTTTTATTTTTTTTAAGCATTCAAAAAAATTATGTTGCAATTTGGTCCTATATGTTGTTGGAAGATGTGATGCAAAATTTTCCTTTATTGGTGTTACAAATATTTGTTGATTAATTTGTTCTTATTTGTGGATGTGAACAATGCATTAGGACCTTGGGTTAATTCACTATAAGGACACATTATTATTTTAAAGATTTCAATCATGTGTACTTTGCATGTTGAGGGTTACCCTATGGGATAGAATACCAAACACTGTTCATTGATGATGAACCAAACAAAGCCCTTTAACATTCCAAGTGCAGTGATTTTTTCATTGAATCTTTTGGAGGACAAAAGTTGTTAAATAATAAGGTCCAATGGTTGGACCTCACATTTTGTTTGTGGCCAACATTGGTTGGATTGCCATTGGCAAGGATGTAATTGGTGTCCATTATGAAATCATTGTCAAGTATTCAAATCCCGGTTTGACATATTCTTCCTCAAATTATTCTTGGTTCATGCAATATATGAAAAGTGATAATGGGGAGAGTGGCATTACTCAACTTCCTTTAGGTATGAATTCTTCTTATACCGCATGAAAATTAATTTATTGTGTTTTTGTTGTTCACCTTTCAATTATCTTTACTTATCCAATTACTAAATTTTGCTTGTAGTTGGTTTGGATTATTGTTTGTAGACTGCTTGACAATGTTTGTAGCTCTAAAGGCTAGAAAATGATGTTCTCCAATGGGATTTCTATTTCAAGAGGGTGTTGATGTAATTGTTTATCCAAATGTTCCAGAATCACAATTATTTTAACAACGTTAATAATAGTATGCTAGCAAATGATGATTTTGTTGGGTGTTTCAAACTTATAATGCAAGTTTCTTAGTTTTTTCTTTGTATAATACAATTTAACACTTTATTTATTTAATAAAATTTTGTTTAAAATCATATTCTCCTCTTGAACCCTCTTTTATGTTGGAATTCTTTCCAAAATCCTTCAAATGCTGTTTAGTCCCTCATATTCATTATTTATCACTTGGTGACCATTAGGTATTAGTTTTATTTCATGTTTTGTTTTTGTGATTTACACAATATTCATATTTTCCTCTTAAGCTTTCTTTTACTTTGGAAATTTTTCCAAAATCCTTCTAATGCTATTTAGTCTTCCATATTCAATATTGATCACCTGGTGACCTTTAAATACTAGTTTTATTTCATGTTTTGCTTTTGTGATTTACACAATATTCATATTAACCTTCTTTCATGTATGATTATTCTGATCATTACCAATAATGATAATATGCATTGGGCTTATTGACCACCAAGTTCAATTTACAATTTCAAAATTAAAAAAATTATCCAAATGGATTTAAATTATTTTTGGACTCTTTCAAAGTTTGGAATTATTACATACATGCTTAATAATTATAGTGAAACATATGTAGTATAGACTGGTTGGTGGAAAGATTTAGTGATAAATTAAAGTTAAAATTCACACCAAATTTCCTTGTTGTGAAAACAATTGGTGGATTGAATCAAATTAAGAACGAAATGAAAGACATAATAGAATGTACACTGCATAATTTTGCATTTAGTTACATGAATAGCAATGAAGCGAAGACATTTTTTGTTTGATGCTTGCCGTGACCCTAGCCTTGAACTTGCGACCAAAGCAACGGTTTACAAAGGTGCGGGTTGAGAGTGAAGCCCGGGAGTCACATTTCATGCTCCCAAGATTATAGGAGGGTGTGAGGGAATGAACCCACACACTCCCAAGTGGGCTTCCACTTTGGGAATTGGAGTCTCAATGTACTTCCGAATTTTCACAGAGCAATTGCAGGGGTCAAAATTCATTGGATTAAAAACTTCCTTATATCATTAGAAAGCTCTTAGAACGTAGATGTCTGAAATGGGCTCGCATGTCCCATTTGAGTACTTAAAACACAAGTTATGGTCGAAAGAAAGGTCGAAAATCAAATTGCCAATTTGATTCTCGACCATTAAAAGTCAGGAATCGCCTTGATTTAGTTGCGTGCAAGTGGTGTGCCACATATATTTGGAAAACTCTTGACGAGGGTTATAACTTTGCTTTAGACCTCACTTCAATTGAAGGCTTTCATGAAAAGTTATGGGCTTTCAAAGTTGCGGGAGTCCCAAATCCGAAAATTTCGGGATTTCCAACTTGGGAATCTTGGGACAAAGTGACATTTGGGTGTAGGCCCCATAGCCAAGCATAGAAAATATTATAAAAGGGAAGGTGGTGGCTTCCTTCAAGTCCGGGCCATGGTGAGTCTTGTGAATTTGTTTATGCCCGTGGTTCGTCCGTGCACCAAAAGTGCTCCAACTATGCACTAACCAACTTGTTGTTTGGTTTGTGTAGGTTTGTGTGACTAATTTACCCGCTTGTTAGTCGTTTTAATCCTCATTTTGGAGCTTTAACGCTATTTTCTACCCCTGAAATGTTGTGAGTTAGGGAGCGTACCCCAACTTTTTCTTCTTCTGCTAGGATTTTCACTTTTGGATTCAAATTTGAATCTTTCAAAAAGTTTGAAGGTGCGTCAATGCTAACATCATGAAATATAATGAAAGGTTGAAAATGCTTTGAAAGTGAAAATCATCAAGTATACTTTGAACTAGATGCCTTAATTATTTGTGGCCACCTAATAATAATACCTTATTGCATTCATTTAGAACCAATAACACCTTAAAACCAACAAAAAAATTAGAAAGACATTTAATTGAATACCAAAGTTCTTCTTAAAATTACACATCTTTTTTTTTTTCATTCCATTGTTTCTAAAAAGTCCACTTGGAATTTTTTGCTTTTGATTTTAGTTGAAGGAGTTAGATTCCCTCCTTGAAGAGTCTATAAGTATGTATAACCTACTTTGTATGGGAATTAGAAAGCATGTTTATTCCAAGGGTAAACCATAATCATAAAAATATTATTTCATTTAGCTAACTCACAAGAATAGTTAGTTAGATATGTTGAACATAACTAGAAACAAGGGTATGATATGAGGTGCATGGTTTAACCATGTGGTGTATGGTTGTAATGTTACATAGAGGGTAAATGGAAAATGTCAACGGTACATGGCTACGATGTTCATAACCCTTGGTAACCTCATCCAGTAGATGGTGAAGGCATGCCAATTGATGTTATTGACTTGTGAAATTTAGTTATGTGAGATAAGGATTTTCCATGTGGAAAAATGTTGTTGTTGAGATAGATGGTCATGATCAAAACAACTAGGTTAAAAACATGTTAGGCATTTGTCTAACCTCTAGAAATAGGGACACATGGATGTGAACCAAACCTATGTAAACCCTGAGGTGTATGAATGGGGAGGTTTTTATGCCTATTCCTCAATATGAGAGGATTATTACACTTATAAGTGGGTTCACTCATGATTAGGGTACCAAAAAGGAGTGTTTAATTAAAAAAGACTATACAAGATAATTTTGAATTTTTGTTTATCTTACATTTTTATAATTGTAATGGATTGTTGTATGCCAATAGATAAAATGATATATTTTTTAAAGTAATAAAAATATTCAAAAATAATTTGGATACTATGTAAATGTTATTTTGATTTTTATAAATTAAAGTAATCAAGTGTTTAAATTGCATTAAAAAAAAATCAAAAAGAATACATAAAGTCATAGGATTGATTTCAAACATTTTGTACAACAAAAACATGCCCCCTTCTATGAAAATACATGTTTATTGGCTGAATTTGATGAAAAATCAAATCATACAAAAACTTCAAAATTTTGAAATTAAAAAAAAAAAAGACTACAAAGCAAAAGACTCATTTTAAAAACCATTTGATAAAAAAATTATGTTCAGTGGGTTCAAAATGTTTAATTTTAGATGTAGGTCACTTTAAATGCAGGTCACATGTGTAAATAATAATATTGTCAAAAAACATGTTTATTTGTTTATTGAAATTCATTTTGAAAATTTTTGAGACTTTTTTTCGTTTATGGTATTAAACAAAAATATTCATATGTACTTACGTATGAATGTAAAAAATCACAATTAACACAAGAATTATCTTATATTAGAGTATTCAATTTTTCTCACTTAATTTTTTTTCATGTAAATATTATTTGTAAAAAATAACTTTAAGAAGTCCTTATATCCTTTTTCCCCTTTTGGAACCCCAACCTCGAATGAACCCAAATAAACATAATTTCCCTCCAAGCCTTGAGGAGTAGGCATAATGTCCCTCCCAATTTCTAGGAAGGAAATTCATGGATATAAAGTGCCCTCCACATACACAACAAATTTTCTTTGAATGCTTTACAAGCAGATTTCATATTCAAAATACTTGCAAAAGTAGAATTGAGATGATACAAGCTTAACAATCAACATGTGCATCAAATGATTCATATTCATATTCACAATACTTGCAAAAGTAGAATTGAGATGATACAAGATTGACAATCAACATGTGCATCAAAATGAAACTCTCCACTTTGGGTCTACAGATGGACCTTTTATTTAAAATCCTCCTACAACCTTAAACATGTATATATGGAAGCTTCACCCCCTTATTCCCATCTCTATGGAGAGGGATCCTCTAATTCTTCTTCTCCCTGTTTGAAGTATCCCAAAACATATGAACTTTTTCTTCTTCACATTTTTCTTGTAAATTGGCTACTGTCTTTGAAATCCTGATATCCAATCCAAGTATCATACTAATTTAGGGTTTGTGCAAATTGTAACAAGACAACAATTGTACATCAATCTGGCCAGATATACAAACAAAGTCTGTAAAACTCATTAGAAAAATTAGCAAATCATGCACTAAAAAATCCCACAACAAAGTTGGCCCGATAGATGAATTTACAAATTTTGTTGTAGGCAGGATGGATTGTTGTATTGGAAGATTTTTGTTTATCAACCCGAGAGAAGCACCTTCCCTCCTCCAGAAACTTCAGTTGATTTCTTGATTGCAAGTTGGAAGTCAGCAAGATCATAAGTCTCACCCCTAAGGGGCACAATGATCTTGGCTTCCATCAGCTTCGAAACTCCGTTAGTGAATACTTTGCGTCTCTCAGCAGAAGTCATGGCGTGATAAAGATTCCATCCAGTCAAACGTACGCCCCTGAATAAATCCCCTACGCCAACTATTATTTCGTGCCCTCCCAAAGCTCCAAACACAAACACTTGACCTCCATCTCTCACACTCGCAACAACTTGTTTTGTGAGTGTGCCAGCCACAGGATCAATAGCCCCGTATGCGAGTTTTCCACCAGTGATCTCTTTCACTCTTGTTGCCACATCCTCTTCTTCATTTGTGCATATGACTTCATCTGCACCTAGGGCTTTCAACTCCTCCTTTTGTTCCGCGCGCCGTACAACGTTGATAGTTTTGATGCCCCAATGTTTTGCAAGCTGTATTACTTGCCGACCAAGCACCGAGCCCGCTGCTGTCTGCAAGAGGTACTCACCTTTGGGAACTTTAAGATCGGTGAGCATACCATACAGGGTCCATGGGTTGATGACAAATTGAGCTGCCACTTCATCTGAAATTGAGTCCGGTACTGCCCACACAAGCTCTTCCTTTACACAAACGTATTGCTGCCATGATCCCTCCACATTTCGAGGATCAAGAGCGATAAATGGCACCACACTTTGCCCCTTTTTCACTGTCTTCACTCCCTCCCCTACCTGCCAAATTAAAAAAAGAAAAAGAAAGCACATTAATATCAAAAGGAGCAAAGACACTTCCGAATCAATGTGCATGAAAGGAAGGCAATAGGGTGCTTATTCTTACATCGTGAACAATTCCGAATCCCTCAGCCCCTGGAGTGAAAAAGCCATTAGCGCCGCGACGTATGTGAATCAGATCAATGGGAAGGACAGGACGTAGAGTGATTTGAACAACCACATGACCTGCCTCTGCTTTGGGCACAGGTTTTGTAACCAATGCCAATCCGGCAAAAGGATCCTTTGCATCGAAGCTCTGAACCTTAACTGCTCTATTACTCATCTTCTTCTCTCTGGGCGAACCCAAAAACCTCAAATTCTTGAAATGTGCAAGCACACAAGCTGGCCTCTTGATCACCTAAAGCAACCTCACCTAACAACAATCTCACGCTAGCGGAAGATGACCGCCCAGGTACTAGTGATTTACTGCAATTCCACTCTTCCCTGCTGCGGAGACTGCCTAAGAACAACAGTATAACAAACGGCTGATCGTGTAACGCTAATGGCGGGGCAGCCAGTTTATACCTTATGGTAAGTGCAAACCAGCAACCATTCAAATAGGAAATATCCCAAGAAATTCCCCACGATGGTTAAAGTAGGAACTGTCCCAGTGAAGTTCCCAAAACGGTGATGTCACAATCGCTGTTCTTTTTTGGCTAAATTTCACATTTTTTCGACCTGAAAAAAATGACCATGTTCACTAGATTTCGAGAATCGTTTTTCCTAAATTTCCAGATTTCTACAGCAGGTGCCAACAGGGAGCCAAAATATTATAGGATTCTTGAATTTTATGTCTGCTGTATGACCAAATTTGGCTAAATCTTCTAGTGGATGATTGCCAGTTCTGCTACATCACAAAATTAAATAAAAGCCGCTGTTCACTGCTCAATGCACAGAAACATCTGGTGAAGTTCCCGAAATGGGGAAGCAAATGAAAACGATGACGTTTTGGGGAAGCAAATGAAAACGATGACGTCAACCTACTGAAATCCAAAAATAGAAAGAAACGCTTTTACATCTGTGCGCATGAAGATCAATCATCTCAGAAAACCAACAACCAGCCACAAATGCTTCATCACACCAACTGCAATGCCCATCACAAATTGCTTTATGAGGCCATCTTCAAGCACCCAAACAACTTTCACCATTGCTTTTGGAGGCCAATCCCTGGGTACAGATTCCCAGCCCCGTAACTCACAAGAAGCCTCAAAGGTTGTTCTTCTATTTCCTCAGCACACAGCTGAACAGGTATACTTCCCATGCTTGTGAGCAGAATGTCCAGTATTCAGCATTTATTTATACATGCAAGATAAAACTGGAATAGTATTAGATCAGTGACCTGTATTCTGGTATTGGTCTGCATGGCCTCATGTCCCAAGATTTGAATGCCTCGGAGAAACAGCCAAAATCTACAGCTACCCAATAAGCTGTACACCCAACAGGGGCAGCATTCACTAAATCACACTTGCAGTGAGAATATCATGAAATATCAGGGAGAACTGGAAAATGAACTGCCTCAAGGGTATACCTGTACATGCAAGACATCAAAACTGGAATAGTATGAGATCAGTGACCTGTATACTGGTATTTTTGCCACATGTTGCAAGATTTGAATGCCTGGGAGAGAGTCAAAATCTACGGCTACTCCATAAGATGTACACCCAAAAGCAGCAACATTCACTCAATCACTCTTGCAGTGAGAATACCCTGGAAAGTCAAGGAGAACTGAAAGATGGACTGCCTCAAGGGAAAAACTAGGAGGAAATGAATCAAGTTTGAGTAGGCGGGGTGGAGCCAATTTGTGAACCTTCAAAAATCACTGCAAAGTCTCCTATCTTAAGTGTTACCAATGTTTATCAACAATGCCCAGCAGTAAGGATCCCAACCATGTCCGTGTTATCCACAAAGTAGGTAGTGCATCCCCTCTTGTTCTTCTCCATGAAGACACTCTTGCCCAATCACTTCCTTGTGCCCAGCATATTCTATGATACCCTTAAAGTATGGGACTATTTTGCGGAACTTCTATCACCATGAATAAAAACCCTTTGGTGAAATTTACATAAGTTTTAAGTCTTGCTCTACGGCCAGGAAAAAATGGTTCTCATTGTCTAGCAGAGCCCACATATGCTAGTTGTGTACCTGAATTTCCTAGAGTTCCAACAAAACAGCAAGCCCAGCAGCTCAGCATCAATCATGACATACCACCAAATACCATGGATGCTTATACTCTTCTCATTCTTGGGAAGCTATTACTCCGTCCGTATTACTAATTGGTGAAACACAGTTGGGCAGCCCAATCCATTGACACCAAATTATGACTTTCAATTGACCATAATTATCCAGCAACACAACCCAATGCTTCACTTGCAACGTTTCAGCTACATCTGATAAATACAAACACTATCTCTGGAAAAAAATTTAGCAACAGAGCATGTGCCTTGATAAATCACATGTTGAGGAGTTGTGTTTTCAAAAAAGTTTTCACAGTTCTGATCTGTTGCTAAGGACAACACGCAGTATCAATGTCCCAGATTTATGCTCAAAACTGTGGACCCCCCTGATGTGATCCCGTCTGAGGGAGAAATGGACCATTTGCACCAATTGTGCAAGCATGGTTGTCACCGTCTTTGAAGAAACTCTCCACTGACATTCTGTAAACCAGGTGGGGTATTTGCAGCAACACTTGATCCAGTTTCCCCAACAGTTGCAGAAGGTGATGAAGCTCTGCCAAATCCTTCTTGAGCTGCTTGCATTGAGGTGTTCAAGGCCACACCTGAGCTAGAACCTGGGGGCTCCCTTTCCCCAGGCAACCAACTTCCCTCTGCAGGTGGCTGCTTGCTTGAGGATGGCATTCTGTCGACATTCACCATGGTCCTCTCTGAGACCCACAAATCCACCCAAGCTAGGACTAAAAGTAAGGCAGATGCTCAGAAGACTGCAGTGAGCAAGCTCTTTGTTATGCACCTGTGCATCTGCAAGATTTTGAACCTGCCAAAATGCATCTACTTGTCTTCTGATCCAACTCCAATCCTGGGAGTTATTATAGAGATATCCACGAAACAAAAACTCGGGATGTGCAAGTTACAGGTCAATATGTCAGAATACAAAAGGGACTAAAAGAATGTGGAAGATGAAACAAACAATGCCCAGTAGTTAAATTGAAGAAGCAGTAAGGTTGAAGATGGACCTTGTGTTCCAGAGGGAACTGAGGCTGGTGGCAGAGGAGGTGTAGCACCAGTCAGTCCTTTCTTCACCCGTGGCTGTGTGCATCACAATAACAACATCAATAAACCAAAACCAGACCACAAGAACTTGTTCTCTTGCTAGATTGCAGCATGTATCATGTGGAATAATCCTATCGAGGATTCAAATTGGGCACAAAAAGGAAAAAAGAAGAAAAAGAAAGATGCCAATGTACAAGAATGGACAATCCTTCCACCTTGGTCTGCTCCTCACAGTATTTGACAGCTTCCGCAACACTGCCTGTGCGTCCATGAGCTAAAGCATAAGCCCATAAGAGTAGTTTCCGAGGTGTGCTAATATCCACTACTTCACTTCCAACTGGTGGTGTTCCTGGCAAGGGCGAACTACCAACACCTCCTCCAGTTGCTCCTCCCTGAACAAAACTTTTTCCCGGCTGAGTTATGAACAGATTTATGCCACCAGGAAATGGCCCTGAAAAGCTATCACGGTAAAAGACATATGAAGAGCGCAGCAATGCTGTTGCCTTCTCCAGATTGTCTATAGTTGCCTGCTTCACAGGAACATTCTTTATGTGTGCAAGGACAGAGGAGTGATATAGCTCTGATGAGCTGCTATTTGGTCCAATCCTGCTGGCTATCATTGCTGGTTCAACCTTCTTGGGATTGCCCTCTTTGGGAGTGGAAAGAGGTTGTGCATCATAATAATTTGTTGCTGTGAACTCTTCCTGTAAATCTACAATGAAATGGGCTTCCTGGTCCCAACTTTTTCCTTCTGGATCATTAGCTGAAACCCGAGATGTCGGTGGCATGGATTCAGAGGGAAGGACAGTGATGGAACAAAGAGCCATACAGAGAGCCCGACACCATGCCAATGAGGCATGCCTACAAACTTGTGCTGATTGGGCACTGATGAGCTTTGGGTTCTTGAATCGCTTCCTTATGCGCTCATTGACTGCCTCCAATGCATCTACACGGTTCTCACCCTCCAGCAAGTGGAAGTAGCGATGAATATAGCTGCACTAGTAAAACATCTTCTGTTAGAACATCTAAGACATCAATGAAGAATTCCTCTCATTAAGTACAAGCTCTGGACCATTTTCAGACTTGCTGCAAGTATTCTTATACTCTGAGCATTCCTAACCCTGTGCCTTTTGAACTCTGCTATAACAAACTACAAAGAACCATAACCAACCAGTTTGACCCTACACTCTAAACTGCATACATTCATATGAACAATAAATACAACTTCCTTGCAAGTGTACCTGTAAATGGCACTCTCAGCAACTTCTGGAGCATTCAGAATTCCAGCCTCTGTCAGGCTTAAGCCTGCAGAATCTGACCATGAGACTCCATAGTCCATATACAAATTGAACATCTTTTCGAGCAAGGAGTGAAAGCGAGCCTGGGACCGTGATCCTTCAGACTCAGCCTGGCAAAGTGCGCGAGCAAGAGTCTGTATGTACTTTCCTAATGCAACTCGAGAAATGTCCTCCAAGCACAGAGAAAACTGCATGTCACAACCCCCCCACCCTCCACCCATAAGAGACATCACTTAAATGAGAGACCTACACTTCAGTCATCAAGCCTTAAAATAAAGGTACTGCTGTGGTGCAATCCTCCAAACAGAGGGTAAACAAGAGCAAGGAACATAACCCATACTGACTTACTTTTCTGTCTGTTTTCAAGGATGTATAAGCACGTTCCAGGGTGAACAGATCTCCAGCTTCCTCACACAAAGTCAGATAAAATAGTAAGTACTTCCGTACACATGTGATGAACTTTCGAGAGCTCTCTGGCATCCCCAGTTCAAGGACACGTTGATGTGCTGGTCTACGCCTGAAAGAATTGCACACACCAAGTTAAAGACAGCTGTTTCTAGTAATCCCATCCTCATGCAGAGCCCATAGTTTTTGTGCCAAGAAAATATCTTCATTAGTATTGAGAACTTCTCTGTACTCCCAATTAACTGAACCCAATAGAATTGACAGATCAAAGGTAATAGACATTTCAGATCTAATAACATTAGTAGCGAATGGGAAAAAGAGTAGACCCAAAATGCCTGAGAAAACCCAGAGACTTTCCCATTTGAATTCCTGTAATTCTCTGCATCAAGCTGAGCTTCTACAAAAGCATCTGTCAAAGCACTTGCATATCAGCAAACAGAATTTGGGCAACCATTTCACCTGGATTTCCTCAAATGACTCTCATCTATCTCCCACATGTTGATTGTGAACAGTGATCTTTGAGTTTTGAAGCAAAATGCAAGTTCCTCTTTGGACTTGTCTGAGTCATGGTCATCGCCTCGGCAATGTAGGCCAACAGCCATGCGGTAGCGGGCCTTATGAAAATGCTTGAGCTCTCCATCAAAACATGACTGCAAAGCTGCTATACAGTCATCAAACAGTAGCCTCCAAGCTTGCTTCAGCTGTTGATTGTCTTCATCGACACCCACCTCTAATGTCTTGTTCTTGGCTCCCTGTGTGGAATGATACCGTTGTTCATTCTGATTTCAAACGAACAAATCATGCAAGGCATTTGAGGCTTCCTTGCATTGAGGAGTCCTCTAGACTTAAAGAGTTGATGAAGAAGAGCAAACCAGCACTTTTATGATAATGAAGCATAGAAAAAGGCATCAAGGGAGACCTTCTCTGTTGCACTTGCTGTCTGGGGATCAGAGCTCTGTTGGTAGGTGCTGTCACCAGCAGTTGCTGAGTCCACACCCTGGGGTTTTGATTTCCCTGGCCCACTAAAGATGTGCACTTTCTCCATTGTATGAGGAAGGAAGCAATGCTCTGCTACAACCTGCACAGGATACTAGAATGTTCACCTCTACATTGCCATCAACATACTATGTGATGCTAATAACCATTAGTCTCATATTGCTTGCGAATCTTGCACTAAACCACCTGATAGCTCTCACAGACATGAAGAAAGGAAGCAATTCAACACATGAAGAAAAGGCTCACTTGAAGAACAGCTCGGTCATGATGGCTAGTTCGACAGAGGAGCTTCAGACGTGAGGCATGAAGACGGTACAGTGGATCCACACCAGCAGGGTTCATTTCAACTGCTTTTCTGTAGTATGAAAGAGCTTCAGCACTCAAATGTCCCAACTTTTCACTGAGCTTCCCAAGATAGAAGACATGGGTCCAGTGAGGCCTGTATCCAGAGACAAATATGTAAACCTTTTGTGTATTAAAGTCCTCTAATAAGAGATGCAGATATTAAACCAGATGGATATTTTTGGCTGGGTAAGTGTATATCTGCACATATAGAATGTGTGAAATTTACAAAAATGTTAAACCAGACCAGAAGCTGGAACTCAGAAGTCAGAAGTGTTTATACCTTAACGAAAAAGCCACCTCAAAGTGAAAAAATGCTTTCTGACAGAGTCCCAACCATGTGGAATCTCGTATTGGCACATGACGCCTCTGGTCAAAGGATGGAACCACGTTCTGGATCGAGTCGTAGTACACCAGGGCTAGCAGCTCATTCACTTCACTCTGCAAACACATCCTTGTGCATCACACTTGACAGCCTATTACTAGCTCTAAACACAAATCTCTCTCTCCTCACCCTGAGACTGTCAGTCAGAATCACACACATGCCTTCACTCAAAAAGACACTCGATTCAGAGCAAGTGAAACAAACCTTTTGTTCAGGAGTGGAAGCAAGTGCCAGAGCCATTAACAGACAACGTCTGCTTTGCCGTCGACTGAGTTCCACACGGGAAGGCAATAGGCCACTTTTCCGCCAATCCATTGCACTGAGGTTCTTGCTACCATCATTTAAGAGGAGATCTACCTCCTGCGAGAAACCCATGATGCCATACCATCCATTATTTCACCCTAGGTGTGTAACTGTAACCAACATGGAGATAGATGATGAAACCTGTATCAGCCTCCATCAATGCACATCAGCCTGCACTGCAACTAAGAACCAATCTCACAAAGCTACCTCCTGCTGCTTTAATACAGGACATGGTAATGTGGCAGCCAAGGGCAGGATCCTGTGAGTGCAGAACAGAGAGCAATTTTCTCTGTGGGAAGCCACAAGAAAGAGGAAAACTGGGGCTGTGCAATCTCATGGTCACAGAAACTGGCTTGGAGTTCACTTTACCTCATCATAAAGCTTGGCAAGCTTTTGCCAACTCTCGAACCGTGTTGGATTGTAGCACAGGTCATATTTGAAGAGATTTGCATTCTGCTCAACAAAGTCCTCTCCCTCTTTGGTGAGCACAAATCCTGGCCATTTGTCACTTGCACTCATGTCCTCCACTTGCACAAGAAGATAGTACAAATTCTCATACACTTTGAAGTATGGATGGGTTTCTGGTAGTGCACTAGCTGCTGCTGGCCCTGTTTCGTCAGCTGAGATAATTGAAGATGCTGTGACAAAAGAAGCCTGAGAACTTGTTGAACCACCAGAGATATCACCCACTTCTGACTCAGTGCCCCAGTTCGCAGTGACACCTTTCATCTGCAATTTTGTTTTGTCATAGCTTGATGTTTCTTCGTGTTGTGAAAGCCTTCCTGATTGAAGAGCAAATCTAATCACCTCTTCTGCACTTGTGCCTGCTGCTATCATCGCCTGGAGTTTATCTTCGTCAAAATCGGGGTCTTCCAGAAAAGGCTCCACTGAGTTATCTGCTAGGAAATCTCCTGGGGGACATAAGAACTGCTTGTAGACAGCTCGCAACACTTTCTTCAGCTTTACCAAGCCAGCTCTCTGCAGATAGGTTGAACAGAAATGATCACATTATTTCCCGATTAGTACCAACTCCAAACCAACAGTTGAGAGCAATGCAAATCATTGAAAACAGGTAATAATTTCTCTAGGAATCTGATCTGCCATATATAGATTTACAGATGATCAAACACTGATACTCACAGAAAAAGAATGTCTGCTTAACAGATGGCCATGCATGAACATGATGGGTATATGAGGAAGCAAAGACAAGACAATGAGAAGGAGCTATATGACATGAATGAAAAACTCATCAGGAGGCTTGTAAGATATAGTCATTGAGAGGGTGCAAGAGGGTACCGAACAAGCCTTCGCATATGGCAATATGTACTGCAACACACCAGCACACTGCTCTTTTGTCTTATAGTCCCCTCGGTTTGTGTTTTGGTGCTCAGTGAGGCCTTCATTGCTGGCAGACTCACCACGGAGATTCAATCCATACAGGCAGAAGAAGCTTTGATCCAAGGCATAATCTAAACCAAGCTCAAGTCTTCTGTCCATATCAGCCCCATCTGTTGTCTCCTGTCTTTGGCCAACAGAATGCTCTCCCATATTCTGAGATACATTCTCATTCTCCTCGGCGTCCCCATTATCTGTAGGTGGGGCAGGGGGGCTCTCTGGAAGTATGGTATCATCATCACCTTTGATCACAGTTTCATTCGTTTCAGTCCGGGATGATTTGGATGGGAGTTTATGAGGGATTGTGGGTTTCACAAGAAGCTCAAGTGACCCAAGATGCTTGATGGCCATTTTCAGAAATGCACCTTCGCCACCTTCACATTCTTTTCCAGCACAGCAAAGGCCATACTCTGCCAGCACGTCGTGCAGAGTTACCAGAAGAGCTATCTGTACAAGCCCGAAGTAACTGTTATAGTTGAGGAATTTTTCAGAGCAACATATATCAACACAGAAAGGTGCAAGCTCCAAAGGGCTTTAGTTCCAAAACCTGTTGTTCTATGGGGACAGCTGGATGAAGATGCTGCAGCTGGCAGAATGACGTGGCAGCATCAACAAAGCAGTTGCTGTAGAACTGTGTACGGAGACTCAGATTGGCAAGACCAGAATGGGCTTTGCACAATGAGAGGGCTCCCACAAAGTTACAAATCAATGTCAGCAGTAGCATCTGAATCCGCCCAAGTATTGGTGGTAGGTGAACCATCATGGCCTGGAAAACCAAGTTGAAGCCCCACTCCCATAAACATGAATGAACTGAAATCTTTGAAGACCAGAAAGGCCACCAACACTACACTTTACAAAACCCTAACAAATAAAGAAAGGAAGAAAGCTTTCCAAACAGGAAAAAAGACAAGCACTTGACTTACCAAGCCCCCTTGCTCATCCATCTTCTCTTTGATGGAGGCTGTGCACCTTGAGATGTGCTTAACTTCATCAGCAACAAGGTTCCAAACTCCAGTCTGATTGTGTTGTTCATGATCGAGTTCAGACTCTAACAAGTTGAATCCATTTGCAGCAGATGAAGGGGTGCTGCTTTCATCTGCATTGCTCTCCACAAGCCCAGCAGCACTACACAAGATTTTAAGCCTCCGTTCCCGGCATTCTAAAGCCAACAGAATGTTGGGTGGTTTTGTCTTTTCACATGCCATAACTAGCATATCTAGCCCTTTTAGTTCATGAGATAATACAGCAGATTCCACTCTTTTCACTCCATCACCTTTCCATGTATGCCTACTGGATGCCCTGCCTTTGCCAGAAAGTAAAACAGGAGAAAGCAGCTTGATCAAACCTGCATACTCTCCTTGCTCAAGCATCCTAACTGCTGAGTGCTTTAGAAGGTTCTCCATTTGCAACTCATAGAGCTTGCCCTGAACACACTCCAGAGAGATTTCATTGTCCAGCTTGCAGTGTGGTAACAAAAGCAAGGGGTTAGGAGTTATGTGGGCCTGGGATTCAATCACCCGTTGACACCTTTCAAACTCTCTGTATGCCTGTTCCCACTGGCCAGAGTGTATCCACAACCTACCACGCAGCCAAAACAAGCGTGCCCAAAATGACCAGTTCTTATCATCTTCAACAGTGTTATTGATCCCTGAATTTCTCTCCCCAACATCATCTAAACTTTGTTCCAACATCTTATCATGCTCACTTGTACCAACCATTTTGTACCCTTCTCCAGATGCTCTTTCATCTCTTTCTCTGGTTGACCTTGATTTCATCTGGCATCTCTCTTGGGAAGCTTCTGTTGCCTGCAAAGTAGCACTCTCCAAAAGACAGCAAAGATTGTAATTGCAATCACTTAAACACTGTGATGCAGTGACATCATTAGTGGCAGATGTGGCCATGTCCATGTAGACTTCTGCAAGGAACAAGCTGCATCCAGGACTACGATTAGCAGCCCATGTGCGCATCAGCTTGTCAAGAAACAACAACCAGGAGAGTGACTTTCTTTGCATTGGACTGCTAGCCACCACATGCTCCAACAACTTCTGGCCTACCTCAAAGATCCCACTGTTTATAGCATTCTCTTTTAGAAATTGGAGAACGCTCCTCTCCTCTTCATTGGTGATTGAATCCAAGTGATTTCCTCCCTGCTGCATGTCAGCCTGCAGATGCATGCTGGCCCCAACAATGTGTATTGTGTTGTCATAGTCATTCAGGGACCTCAGAGTTCCTGAGTGTGAGTCAGCCCTATTTATGCTCTCTGTTACAGATCCAAACATACTACTGTTGTTCGGTGGAAGTGTGCAGATAACAAAAGGCTCAAGTACTTTCTTTAAAGCTTTGGCAGGGTCCTTACTTTGTCCCAAGTTGACGAATCCATCTTCCTCTTTGTCAAGCCTGCGACCACTCCTAAGCTTCTCTAAGCGAGTACTGCGCCGTTCATGTGATGGTTGTTCCCAGTCATACGAATCTACTGGTTTGAGCCCCTCTAGTTTCTCACATACCAATAGGTGTCTTGATTCTGATCTGTCTTTCACACCATTAACACTCAAATCTGTACTCATGTGTCCTTCTTCATGAACCTCTGCCACCTCCTGGTCACCACATATGTTTTGGTCAGAGAGCACAGCAGCTGTCATTGCTGATCCGTCTCTATTTTCTTCATCCAATCTGGCACCTTCTTCTAGTTCCATCTCTTGCTCTTCCAGTGCTCCTTTTACCTTATTCTCAGCAGAAGGATCAACAGACTTTGGACTTGCTTTCTGCACCAAGAATGTTACAGCAGCATTGACAAGTCCAGAAGGCTTAGCAGAGGCTGGATTCTTCTCTTCACCAGATCCATTTCCTCCTGGTGAAACCACAATCTGTGAGCTGAGTAATGTCTCTCTATCTTTCCAAAACTTGTCTCCTTTCAGTATATCTGTAACTGCATTGACCAGAGCAAACCATGAAGCCTCAGGTAGACTTACATCTATTGTGTACATCTTCCTCTTCTTCAGGCGTTGATCACTTTCGTGTGTTGTATCCAGCTTGTGTTTATTTGAGAAAGATAGGCTGAAGTGTTCTGGTGTTAATAAGTCAATGCCATGGACAGATGGTCCTTGTCGTAAAATCAAACCCTCTCCAACTTCCAGGATGTCCACACTCCATTCAATTGCATGCTTGATTTGCAATGCTCGAGGATGGGATGGTGATAAGCGCAGTAGCTGCTTGGCAATTGCAAGACATGCCACTTCATCTCCAATGGCAATCAGAACCTCTGCCAGTTTCTCCATGCAGCTCCCTGCAGTTCCCAAGAAGAAACTTACCTGTCAGCAGAAACCAGAGGCACTAAGGACAGGATGTGCACCAAAAGAGTAGAATCCACCAAGATGTTTACAAATGCTTCTTAGGACAATGGGAGCTCACAGTGTCGGGGGTTGCAATGTAATCCCTGCTCAAATGCCCGGCGAGCGACATTGAGTTCACCCAATGAACATGCAAGTGTCCCAAGACGGTTCCACAAGACAACATCTTTACTGTCAATTGCAGCAGCTTGTAGATAGCACTCCAGTGCACTGTTGTAGTGATCAGACCCCTGCTTTGAGAATGTCTCGGCTAAATTCTTCAAGGTGGAGTACCTGGAGGTTTGTAACAATGCAATCCATCAGGAAAATTAGCTAATGGTGCATGTTAGACCACAAGCTTCAAACCATTTCCATCCCAAAGCTATACATGACAATGAGATACTAGTATTGTATTTGCACAAAGGACAAAGCAACAAAGCAAACCTCAATTGAAGCATTGGGCCAGTGCCAGTTGCATTCTCAATCTGAAAGCATAGAAAAGCACATCAAACATCAGAAGGAATTTCATGGAAGTAGAGATGACCTCATTGACATCTCTTGTAAAGGAATACATAAGAGACACATTAGCATGGTTAGTGTGTTAACTACCTGTGCCTTCAGAGATATAGGGTCTTCTAAGATTGCCTGGAAAAGCATTTGAGCCTCCACAAATTGCCCTTGTTGCAGATGTGATAGTGCTTCTCCATACATTTGTGTAAGCCAAGACTCCTGTAATAGGAAATGAATGAGAACATGACAAGAAATAGATGCCAGATACCCAAAAGCACAACTCATGTCACAGCTTCCAAATATCTATATATTGCAGACAGTACTCACAGTGCCAATTGATACAGACCTGTGCTTCTTTTGTGGGTGCCAGATGCTCCACATGACTCTGTGAGGTCTCCACATCATTGATGGCTGTGATGGAGAACTACCACACAAAAACATCATTTCAATCAACAAATACAACTAGGAGAGTTGCTTACAGTCTACTAAAATTTTCCAGTAGAAAGAAAATGCTCACAATGCCAATTGCACCAATTTAAGTGAGACACTGAAAAAGAAACATGTGCAACAAGACACCTCGGAATCAACTTACCATCTTTGTGGAAGCAGTGCAGTTGTGTGTAACTGGCTGGCCCTTAATTACACTGCAGTAGCTCCTCCAAACTGCAAATGATGTGAACTTTCTGTTGTAGGAAACTTAGGTTTGCATGAAAGCAGAGTGGACATGGAGAGATTCACAAAGGCACAGAGACACTTTGCTAACAAGTACAGCAATGGGACAGCCAACAATCCTGAAGGACACTCACTGCACCTTGTTACATGGATTTGGTTATGAAGAGTGTGGGCTGCAATTCTTCATATTGCTTCAAGTCATCCATCACACATTGTATCCAAATATAGCCAAAGAATCTGGCTCGGAATCCGCAGGTCAAAGCTGAATCAGCACTGGACTACCCATCCAGATATTCATGAATAATTCACAAATTATTTTATCTCAAATTGGGGCATGGGTATAGAAGGATTTACAGTAACATTCATCTTGACAACCATGGCATTCTTTTTCTTGATCAGTAACAAGGTGATGAAATGACATATTTATGAAGATGACAACAACAACCACCCAAGATATAGCAACCATAAAACTCATGAGAATCGAGAAATCTCCATGCTCACAATTAAGAAAGCCAGAACAACCCAAGATAGCAAGCATTAAAAGTGATAGGAACCTGGTCATGCTTGCAGAGAATGTACTTGTCTTGCAAGTCTCCACATTTGAAGAAGCTGGTAGGAAAACAAACATGCACGGTGTTGTGAATGGTCTCTTCTCCTCTTGCAAAATGGTTTAAATCTGTATATCTAGGGAAAAACAGATCCCAAATCCCATTTAGAGATACATCATACTAGAAACATTGCAGTGACAACAAAGGCATGCCATCGCACACAAGTTCTACAATACTTTTGATATTCCTTTTGGTGGGAGATGAGTGAAACAATACTTCTGTCCATGCACCCGTGAAACCCAATTGAGTGTTTCAAAAATGCAATGTTGTATAATAGGAAATCAATTGTTGAGGTTTGGAATTGCTCTCTTCAAAAGTTGAGAGGCAATTTCAGCATGACATTAATCAAGGAGAGTACAGAATGAGTACATAGAGGGAGAGTACAGGAGAATCCTTGCATTTCAGGTGAGAAGAAACAAAGATGAAAAGCAAAGAAACAGATTCTTGCATTGAAAAGCATGCGACCACATTCTAAGACAAAATTTCACTCAGGAGGAAAAAAAACAAAACTTTCTCAAACAAAACTTCTTCCGAGGTGTAGGTCGTCACACACTACTCCAAGAAAATCCTCAAGATCCAATCACCCATCACTGACTTGATATCATAAATACACTCATTTCTGATAGTTCCCACATACCTTTGTTCAGATGATCAGTCAGAGTGATGAAGCATGTCTTGACAAATCCCATTCACAAAACATTCCAGCTCCTGAGCTGATACGACGATGACGAAGAACGCATGCAAAAATTGTTTACCGTTTAATCAAGAAATCGCACTCGACTCCCCCGCAAAAATCAAGCATTGCCTACATTGTTCCACCCGCAGTGCGTCTTCGTTTCCTTGCACCACCATCCTGAAGAGCTCCTCCTGATCCCGCCAAACGCAGTCACGTGTACACGAGTTGCTGGATACGAGGTACTTAAAGTAAGGTCAATCGTGGATTAGGGTTCTATGCTCGAGGTCAAATCGTGCGAGAACGTCGTGTTCGACAAGGTTCCCGTAATTAGGGTTTGGTGCTCATTTGCGGAAAGTGTAGTGAAATTTTGGTTCTTTTCCGAGGTTCGCGTGTTTTTTTTGCGATTATCTGTGTTTTTGTTCGCATAGAACGAAGCGGAGGATTGGTGTTTTTGTCGAAGGGAGCGGACGGAGGGGACGGGACGGGGGATGGTGAAAGTGAAGGGGGTGGAGTGGAACCATGTGGTGGTGGTAAAGGAGCCGGAGAAGCATGGCATGGCCACGCTCGTAAGGTGCGCACATTGCGAGAAGGAGTTCCAGGGGAACGCCATGCGTATACGGGCGCACTTGCTAGGCAACAAGCGCTCCGCGGGGGTTTCCGGCTGCCCGTCTTGTCCCGAGGAGGCTTGGGAGGAGCTTCGCATCATCGATGAGGCCAAGTGCTTGACGAAGCGGAAGCGGGAGGCGCGGAGGGGACTCAGGGCCACGTCCACAGCGTTGGAGAATGGAGCGTTAGATAACGGACTGCAGATGGAGCTTATGACGTCGCTGCAGAAGGGAGAGAAGACGGCCATGGAGCAAGCGTTCAGGAACATGGTGTTTCAAGCCGGTGGATTACCTCTCAATTTCGTCAGTGTCTCCCCGTTCAAAGCGGTACTCTTTCTCCATCTAACTTGTCTCTCTCTTTTGTCTCCACCAAGTGTGGCACTGCGTTCTCCCTCAATTGTTCGCAATTTCCTCAGAAATGCTGGTGTTCTCGATCACCACAATTCTGCCGCAAAATTGCTTCGTGTAAGTGGTGTTTTTGTAGTTCTACATGACCCCTGCAATTGTGAAGATTTGTGTGAATTTCTCATGCATAGCTTGTGTGCGCGCGCTCAATCGTGGTGTTTTTGGCAGGGTAGTTTGGCAACAACAACAGCCACAACTGATCTAGGGACATTCTTTGAAGGCTTTGGAGTCCGAGAGGAAACAGTAACGAAGATAAAGGAGATGGGATTTACAGGGAAGACATTCATGTCAAATCTGGACGAACTCCCCTCACTTCTTGAGTCAATTAAGCAACACTGCCATTTGAGTGTTGGAGAAGAGTGGGGTATCAAGGGTGCTGCAAAGAAGTGGCAGAAAGGTTAATCCATTTTTGTTGCCTCCTGATCTTTTCATGTCTCTCATGTTTAAGCCTTGCTCATAGTACAGTTGCACCTAACTGTGATTCTTCCTATCTGTGTCCTCCTGTTGGAGCTTTTCTCACAAAGATTTCTTCCACTCCTGCTTGGATCAGTAAATTTTCTGAAGCAATACTACTGCTTTGCTTCTTTTTGGTTTGCAGATTGCTCATTTGTTTTTGCTCAACCAGATGGGGAGAAGTGGTGTGAACCTGAGAATGGTGCAGTGAATGATTGCCTTCGTAAGTGCAGTTTGAAGAAGTCCTTTTCTGCTGTTTTTGTGCTTTACATAGAACATTTGTTTGATTTTTCCAATTAAGAACACTTCTGTGCTGATCACCTTTCCTATTGTCTGGTGCAATAATAACTTCTTAGGGGTCTGGAATGTTTGTGGGAATGTGTGTAGCTCAAAGCTAGCTTCAGGAAGGAGCTTTCAGATTCAGCATGAGATACAGACAAGTCTGGAATGATGGATACAAGGAGGAGGAGAATATGATACAGCACTAGCAAATGTGGCTGAAGAATGTAAGATGCATGTGCTGCTAGCTATCACTATCTTTTGAAGGCTTATAGCTGGTGGGTGATGACTTGGTAAAATTAAATGAACAGTCTTTGTTTGGATATGGAAGCCAAGTAGAAACATTGTTTAATACATAACATATTTGGTACTGGCAGGTTTGCTAGTGCTGGTGAAGATGATTTAAGCAGTTGGTAAATGAGGTGTAGGAGACAAACTTCATAGAAGATGATGAAGGAGGTGGTAATAGAGGTGTAGGAGAGAGCTGCAGAGAGAGATGACGAGATCATTCCAACAAGGAGGTCTGGTTTAGTTCTTAAGCACGATCAGCTATAAACCAGAACTTGTACATACTTGTAGCTTCTGACAATGGTCCAATCCTCCATTGGTTAATCTGTAAAGAGAGAGTTGAGTCATTGTTGTGGGTTAGGTTTGAGTGCTTGATTGTTTGATCATTGAGCAGACAGTGTGAAGATCTCTTATCTTCTTATGATAGTTGAAGAAATGGTATTATCTTCTATGTTCTTTTAGTCCTGTGGTCTTTGCTCAGTAGAGTATCATAATAGCACCAGGCTACTCACTGGAGTCTTGTAGCTATAGACCTTGGGTCAAGATGGGATAGAGCAATATCTGCTTGTTGGAGGTAAAGCTCTTTGTTTGATGAGATAAATTACAGTCAGTTACTGTATGATCTTTTGCACAGCATTTCTGATTTCTGTCTGTTTGAGCATTTCCTCCTGTTGTGAGGCTTGACTTTCATCAGACATTGAGTGTTGCCTGTATGGCTTGGAGATGTTCATATATTGAGAAAGAGAAGCTCTGGACCTACATGCATAAGAACCTGATTTTCAAAATGCTGGGGGGCAGAAGCTTCATCTTCTCCTTTTGAGTCCTGAAAAGAGTATAATATGGTTACTATCAATTCTCTATTCACTTCATCTCTCCTCCTTTTTGGTTCATTTCTATTTTGACTGTTCTTTGTGTTACCCTTCCTGTTTTCCTTCGTTACCTCTTCCATTTTGTCTATTGACCTGACAGCAGTATGGTCAAGTCTTTTTCCACTGAGATGTTACCTTCAGTGAGAATTGGCTAGTGCATTAACGCTCATCGAAACCTTGGGAACTCAATTGTGATATGCTCTAGAACTGTTGTCAACTTTGTGTTTGGGATTTAGGGTTGTTGTGGAGTTTCACCATGATCTTATAGAAATCATACACTGACCGGGGCAACAATGTGATTAGTAAAGAGGCAACTTTACTTCAACAGTGCGGTGTCTACATCAGCAATATGGTTAAGGTTTGCATTGGGAAAAATTTACTTCTGTAGCAATGGAGCTGACTAGCCAATCATGATGTTGTGTTCTATTACTGATACCATACCTGCGACTGATGATCAGCAGTTTTTGCTGAAGTAATGAGTTATTGAGAAAAATGAGGTTTGGCAGCCTCAATTTGAATATTTCTGACTTTGGGAGAGTATTTATTCAACTATGAAGGTTTCAGCTCAAATAAAGTTTTAGCTGGTTGCTTAGACATAATGACTACATCTTGGCACTGCAAAGGTTGAGCGTTCAATTCCTCTCAACTTCAGCTGGTACAGTAGAAAATGAATTTTCTTTCCAACCGGCCATCTTGAGAATTATTGAATTCTAAACATCAATGACTGCAACTTCAGCTGTACAGTAGAAAATGAATTTTCTTTCCAACCGGCCATCTTGAGAATTATTGAATTCTAAACATCAATGACTGGGAGCTTATGCCAATGAGATTCTCATAAATTCAAAAAGGGTTGTTTCTAATTGCCAACATTTTGACCTTTGGGAACATCAATATAGTTGCTGCAAAAGATTTATCTTGTATTTGCAAATTTTATTCTTCAATAGATTGGGTAAACTAGAATAAAGTTTCTTATTTATTTATTTACTCATGTATGAATTCTCAAGTGTAGAATTTGGTATAGATTTTAATGTTTAGTAGCATGTTGATTGTTCATTGTTAGTGCATGACTTTCAAAGTGCAGGCTTTTGACTAACAATCTAACAAGATGAAAGAATTTTTTTTCAATTTCTTGATTTTGCAAAGGTGACCAATGTCTGCTGGAAATACATGTTCTTCCATTTTTTTCTTGAGAGCATTTCCACAAAATTGCAAAAGTTCACTGCAAAACAAGTCATTGGATCACCCTCAAAGCATGATCATTAGGTTGAGACAAAGCAAGATAATGAATAGATATACTATATTAGATTTTGTCAGTTTGATGGTGTATTTTGTCTAATTATTATTATTTTACCAAGTCCCATAAAGGCAATTTTTGTAATAGGTAGGCAGGTTCAACATTTTAATGCTGAATATTTAATATATCTTCTCTTAAGATTCCAGCGGATACACTAAAATATAATATTTTTTTAACATTTCAGAATTTTTTCCCTCATAATTATTTAGTGCCAAGCCTGCCTACCCACTAGGCCATCAATTTAAAAACCACTTCTACATTCCAAAGTTCTCCACCCATCCATCATCTTCACTAGTGTGGCCTATGCCATTGGTCCAAAAGGGGACTCATTACTCAACTAATTTCTTTCAAAACCATTTTTTATAATTTAGTTAGATTTCTAATGACAAAAATAATTCAAAATTCAATAGCTCGAAGACTTCCAATTTATGTCTCAAAATTACAAAGTCAACTCCATTAATTCCTACTCATTGAGGGCTTTTGAATGCCAAAAGCATGCCCTAAATTCTAGAATTTTTAGTTCTAATTTTATTGATTTTTCAGTGACAATATAGTTCAAAATTTACTAACCCTTGCACTATAGGTTTATACATCATGAAACCACCTAAGTGCACTTCTATTCACCCATGACTTTTCAACAATACCAAGAGGATGGTAGGGCTGCCGTGGTTTGAGAAATCTCAACATGACAATTAAACAAAACAACCTACCTACCTTAATAGATAAATATTCAATTAAAAGAAATGAAGAACTATATATTATTTTAAAACTTCCTCTAGTGGCCAAAATCCTTCAATGTTTTTTTCAAAGCATGCTGGACAAATGATGGTCACGAAGTGCAACTATTACAATTAGAAATTGGGCACTTACTTCAACAACAACTTGATTCAAGAGAATATGAATGAAATTCAAGAAAACAAAATGACGAGAGAAGTTGAAGACATGATGAAATTTTGGAATTACAACATACTTGATTCATTTGTGAATACTATTCATTTCTTTGTGTGATTTGCAAGAAATTTAAACAAAAAGAGAAGAAAAATAATATGACATTAACAAAAGTTACTAAAATGTAGATGAGAACAAGGAAAAAAACATATATTAACAAATAGAACACATCACCAACACTTGTATCTAGAATGGAGCTTGTAAAATGAAATTCTATTCATAGCTTCTATAGGGCTTAAAGCTCTTGTTGTTTGTAAATTGACAAAATTGTGCATGGAAAGACTTTCTTTTTCTTTCATTTTCAATTTCTTACTTTTGTGGTTTCTTTTTCAACCTAGATTCTTCTTTCACTTTATTTAGTGAAATCTACTTTATGAAAATGTATAAAGACTTTCATTATGTAAAGTAGTGGGACTTCCCTTTTATCTCCATTTTTTATTTTGCTTTAGCTACCTATATTTACATTACACTTGGAAAAAAAGAATCTTTATTTACACAACTGGGTTTCCATGCCTTCACTAATTTCACTACTTTTGCAACAACCAAGATTATTACACCAAATTTAAGCACATTGCATACAAATCCATTCACCACCCATGAATATTTTAATTCTCAAATTTAAACCTTAAGATTTGTATCATCTATAGTTTGCATTAAATTTCAACTTGTTCTTGTATTTGTTCTTTAGAATTTAAAGCAAATCATGGAAATTTTTATGTTTTTTTCTTTCTTGATTTTGAACATGGATTTGACTTCAATTATTTTGAAACATGATATTCAATATTCAAAATAAACCCTAAACCCCTTCGTTTGAGAAAAGCATTGCCTATCTACAAACTTTAGTCCATTGTCATGAACAAGTTTACCAACTTCATTTTAGTTTGAATTAGAAAAAAATAATGACAAATTGTTCCATCATTCAAATTTACAAATTATTTCTTATTACAATTAAAGTCATTTTGATTGCATGTTGGTTTGCATATAATGTTTTTTTACCACAATTTTACAAATTTCCTTGCTTTATGGCAAATTGCATATTTTATTATTTCAAACGTGGGTATTAGTCCTAAAATCCTTTCTATCTTTTATAGTTTCCCTTTTGGGAACCCCACCCATGAATCAACTTGAAGTCCAATGATTTGATTTTGATGAAATTGCTTTTAGTCGTAAAGGGAAGGATTTGACATTAAAGTATTGCATTTAAGCAAATAATAACATTTGATTGCAATATATTCAAGCCAAAAACAATTTAACAAGCATGTAGATGATGCAATGCCCAAGGATTGTCATAAAAGAAACAAATAATTTGTTACATTTGTTGAAGCATTCATTACTATTGTAAAAAAGAATCATGCAATTTATGAAAAAAAGTTATAATTGAAAAGTAATTGGCAACAAAGACCTTTGAGTTCCAAAGTCCAAAACTTGACATTTCCATGGGGATCCAATTTGAAGAATTTGTCATTTGCATGGAGTTGGGAAGTTAAGAGACACAATTTACAATTGATTTGCACATTTCAAGTAAAATTTATTGGAAAACAACTAAAAATGTGTATTTTTTGGGTTTTCTTGTCACCGGATTTTATAATTTTAAAAAAATCATAAATTTCACTATTGGGTTTAAATATGTAGCCAAAAATGTGAAGGATTCTTAGAATTTTAAAACTTTCATACCCAGTTTATACCCAAATTTGACTAAGTGGTCTTGTGGATCATTGTTAATTTGGGTACATCACAAAATTGGAAAAAAAAACCTTGGTTTGCATGTGTGATTTTCAAATTTGAATTCTTATATTATAAATATCATCTTGTAACATGATGAAAAGTAACAAAATGCTTGCAAAGAAGGTGCAAGCATGTTGAGTAGGCCAATCTATGATCCTTTTTTTTTTGAATGAAAATAAACATAAAGTAAATCTTAATATAAAAAACTTTGAAATGTTTTTTAATTTTATGATCAATGTGACAATTTTTTTTGAATTTAGTATAATAATATTAACTTTTATGGTCTTAATATATATTTAAGTAGATTTTTGAAAATGCAAATAAATGCAAGTTTTTTGAATTGGTTTCAAGTAGATGGAAGTAGGATATTAATTAAAGTTTTTGGTGCCTTCAAGTTGATGAAACAATAAAATGTATTAATTATTTTCTAAAAATTCATGGTTAAGGCCATATTTTACTAAATCTCGACCTTAAAAGTAAAATTTAACACATTTTACTTGGTTAGTTAAAAATCTATTATTATTATTTAAAAAAATTTGAAGTTTTTGAAAGTTGGTGTGTAATTTACTATAAATTTAATGAAGTGAATGATGGTTTCATAATGATACTTGAAATTTAGTTTTTTTACATTTATAGAAAAAATAAAGGATTGCAATGTCAAGGGATGATGTCTTGGCTTATTTTTGCATGTTTTCACCCAAGACAAATAAGGTTTAATTTCATTTAATGTTGTCATTTGGGACTTCACATCTCATTTTTTCCCTATTTGTTGCTTACATAGATATTTTAAAAAATTACATGATGAAATACTGTAAAATATAAAATGTGTGTAAATTGCAATAATGTAGTATTTTGATATGCCTAATTAGCTTTTTATGTAATTTTGATAGAGGATTAGGTGGCTTTTAAACCATTTATTGAGTCAATTTTTCACAAACATGGATATTTCAAAATAGCTTAAAATGTATATTCATTTTTTAAAAAATGAATTCAAATGGCACCCATAAAAAATTTCAAGTAAATTTAATTAGCACTCACCAAAAAAACCAATGGAAAATGTGGTTCCATTGCTAAAAAGGAAGGAAAAACACACACAAAAAATGACATTGATGCATTCAAATTCAAAAGTTCAAACTTACAAACTAGATAGAAACACTTCGAAGGGGCGTTGAACTCTAATTTCATATTAGATTTTCTCTAGTATAACTCATAATCCCACCCACCAAACCCAAATGTTAATAAAATAAACACCATTTTTCCAGTGACCATATAGCTTGTCATGATCATGGAAATATAAATATTAAGATTTAAGTCCAAAGACACAAACATGGAATGAAAATGAATTCTTTAATAATGGTAGCTAGGAAGATATCCATTGTGTTTTGACATTTCTCAAGATCTTTAATCCTTTTTGTTTCTATGATCTTGGCAAGTTTAATGAATTCCAAATGTCACTTGGGGGATATTGAAAAATAAAAATACATTGATTGGAGTAATTTTTCCAACTTTGCCACCATGGGCAAATTATACAAAATTTGCCCAATAATATTTGGGTGAAAACATAGTAAAAAAAACTAGGGGTGTTAAAGTAATTTTTTTTTTTCCAAAGACTACACATGACATGTGTCATTTTTGTGTTGGTTTATAATTTTATAATTTGTATTTTGGTTACTCTTTTTAACATTGCATTTCAAATATAAATATATTTTGACAAAAACTTGATTTTATATCATGTATATCATGCATTCATGCCTTTTATCATGTAAACATGAACAATTTTTGTTAAAAGCACATTTTTAAAATCCACAATTTTCAAGGTTTTGAAAGCACTTTGGAACCAAATGTGTTCAAATCGGTTATAAATTTTTTTGTCATCAATTTAATTCATTTGCCCTTTTAATCATCAATGTTAAAATTTTATTGAATTTTTAGAAGGAATGGTGTAAATTTGGTAAAAAAAAAAGACGTTTGAAAAAAACAAGGATTGTCCACTTTCGAGGTTTGAATGCTTTCAACATGCAAAAACATTTTTGATTTGTGTCAAGCTTTGAATATATAAACTTTGTAATTAATGGAAAATATTCCAAAAAAAATTATGATAATCCAAATTATTATGTTGCACTTGTGATCTTTCAAATATATAAATGCAATTTTAAAGAATGCTCACTCATTGGGGTGGTTCTTTTGATTGTGTTTTTACTTGTTTGTTTTATGAGTCATATAATGTTAACCCATCATGTAAGGAACATGTTTTTCTTTCATATGTGTTGTTATTCTAATGCATCAATTTTGTAAAAAGGGATTCCATTTGCATTAAAACAAATAAACTTAAATTGAAATATTTTTTAGTTGGTCAAATTTCCCATATATTGCATAAGGGATTTAGTAATCACAAAGGTGAAGTTATTTGTATTTCCACCCCCAACATGTTACAATGTGGAAAGGATAGGTATCATTTTCCATGCCTACATCATATGTACACATGGATTCAGATCCATGATTAGTTATCAATAATAATAATTTCATTGCACCTAAAGAGATAAAAATTTGCCCTAACCATCACACTTTGAACTATTTTTAACATTTGCTCAAACCTAAGGTTTATTGTATCTTAAGGTCAGCCTCATTAGATCGATGTTTTTGGGATTATCAAAAACATTTAGTTGCACAAACTATTTTTGCATTGCAAAATATTCTAATGTGAGGTAATCATGATTAAGCAAATGAAAAAAAAAAACATTTGAAATGAATAATTTTCTTTTCTTTTCAATAATCCCACCATGAGCATTTTTTTGCAACATGGTTTCAACACTTATTAGTAGCAAAATACAAATTTTCATTAATAAGATGAACATTAATTTTCAAAAAATAATGGTCCCCAAATTTTAACCCTAGCATGGCTACCATTGAAGTCTTGTAATGACTTGCATACTTCCATAAAAAGTTCCACTTAGGAATCAACAGTTTTTTTTTACCTTCAATCTAAATATTGATTTTATCAACTTTGCCATTAGAACCCATCACAAATTTTGCCCAAGGAAGTTTCATTACCTTTGTATCATAAAAAATCTTTATTCTTTTCATAACTTTTCTTTTTTCTCTTTGTTATCTCAAAGTTCTGTTGCAGCACAATTGGGTCCAAAATAACACATTCAAATCCATAATAGAAAGAATATCTATTGGAGACATTGGAGACTTGTTGGAAGGAGCAACATCCATTGAAATAAAAAGTATATATATTGGAAAGTTCTTGCTAGAAGAAGCACATCCATTGGAATAGAAGGAATATTTATTATCTAGACTTTCTAGAAGAAACATCCATTAGAGATTTGTTTGAAAGAACATTTTTTTTGTTGTGAAAGCTCTATCACCAAACAAAGACTTCAATTTGAAGTTCTTAAGGTGTTGCAAGTTCTTTGCCATGAAATTTGTTGAAGTTCTTAGGGTGTTGCAAGTTCTTTCCCATGAAATTTGACAAAAAAATCTTGAACTTTACAACTCCTTGGTTTTGACTTGTATAAACCTAAAATTTTCACGAAGGGAACCACATTGATTGCTCAATGTGTGAACATTGAAACACAATGAACATGAAACCACCCAAATTCCGATTTGTCCTTTAAATTTGTTATGATCTTGATCGATTGCTTATAGAGTCCAAAGTTTGTTCAATCTTGAGTATCCCTTTTCAGTTTCTTTTAAACTTCAATTTTCATTTCAATGTACATTGCAAAACCGTGTAATGTAGGTTGCACGTAGTAGAGTATTAGATTGTCAATTTTTTTTTTGTTTCTTCTCAAAGCTCTTTGTTTTTCTCAATTTTAAAATCCCGATCTCTCTTGTTTTTGGTCTTTTTGAGTTTGTGACTTCTCTAAATTTTTTTTGAATATCTTAGGTTTTAATTGTATTGACAATCGACAAACACTATGAATGTAGACAAGAACATTTAAATTATGAACAATGAACACCTGCAAACATCTAAAATGTGCAATGATGCACGAGTGAATTATGATGATGCACTAATAGGCCTACCACATCCTCCGAGGCAGCAAGCCTCTTGAGATTTATGACCCCATTTTATGGTTTAAAGATTCAACAACAAACTTGCAAATTGGGTCAAAAGTCTACTCGTTAGAATTCAGTGGTCACCCAATTTGCAACTTGTTCTGGAACCTGAACTGGAATTGGAAACTTTTAAGAACCGGACCTGGCACCAGGGTTCCCAGTCTAAGTATGGAATCGGGATCTAACTAGCTGTTACTTCTGCAGTTTGCATTACCCAGAACCAGACTATAACTGGGTCTGATTTTTAGAGCCGCAACCCAAATTAATGTTTTCTAAGAACTAGACCCAGAATATGCTATTAACTTCTACAATGGACAATAGACGTGCAATAGGCCTTTCAAGTTTCCATGTCTAAATTGTCCTTGAGTTGTTTTTTCCTTTAATAATGGCGATTTATGTCAAGAGTTGGTAATTCTCCACTATCCTCATAGATTTGGTAGACATTTGAGTTGTTTTCACTCCAAAATTTTAGATGAAGATCAGTTGGCAGTTCTCTGCTGATGGACCATCAGAGAAAAATTGCTAGAGACCCAAACCTGTCCAAGCTTTGATTTGTGGATATCAAAGGGGTTAGAGAAGGACCAAGTGATATAGTAGAGTTGGAGTGGAGAGCATCAAATTGGACTACAGCAAGTGCGAAAAATCATGCACCCAAGTTTTGCTTATGTCCACCCTTTTGCTCACTTCTCATTTAAATCTCAACACAAAGAAGATTTGAAGTACTAATTAGTGTTCGTTGAATTAGTACTGATGATTAGTATTCTCTGTGAAATACTATTTAGTGTTCTCTAGAGTAAGCTGGGCAATTTCGAGCTGAGCAATTTTAATGGGAGTACTACACTAGAGCTATGCAGCTTGTACTATTATTATCATGTGGGCAATTAATTAGATTAACCTTGTCTCTCCAGAGGAAAGATGCATTAATAGAACTAGGTTACAATCTAGACTTCAATTAGTCTGAAGAAAGATCAATGTAGTTCTGTTAATCTAGAAGCTCCAGAGAATTAGTAACTTTGTAATCTAGACTAGTTAATCTGGAAAAAGATTGCAGTTATATCAATCTAGAAGCTCTAGAGAATTAGTAGTTGTAATCTAGACTAGTTAGTCTGAAAAAAATTCGCAGTTATATTAATCTAGAAGCTGCAGAGAATTAGTAGTTGTAATCTAGACTAGTTATAGTCTGAGAAAAGATTGCAATTATATTGTCTAGAAGTTGCAGAGAATTAGTAGTTGTAATCTAGAGAAGAATTAGAGTAGTTAATCAGAAGAAAGATTGTAGTTGCATTAATCTAGAAGCTCCAGATATCAATAAGTAGTTGTAATCTAGACAAGTTAGTTTGAAAAAAGATCTTGAAAAGTTATATTAATCTAGAAGCTGCAGAGAATTAATAGAATTGTAATCTAGACTAATTAGAGTAATTAGTCTGAAGAAAGATTGTGGTTACACTAACCTAGAAGCTCCAAAGAATTAGTACTTGTAATCTAGACAAGTTAGTTTTAAAAAGATTGAAGTTATAATAGTCTAGAAGCTGCAGATAATTAGTAGTAGTAATCTAAAGAAAGATTGTAGTTACATTCATCTAGAAATCCCAAAGAAAAAGTAGTTGTAATCTAGACTAGTTACTCTGAATTTTGTTTCCAGCAACTATATTAATCTAGAAGCTGCAGAGAAGTAGCAGTTGCAATCTAGACTAATTAGTTTGAAGAGAGATTGCAGTTACATTAAAGTCTAGAAGCTCCAGAGCTGCGAATTGCCGTAAGAAGTAGAATCGTCGTCGTCGCTGCTTTGATCCCGCGTGTTGCTGCAGTCGGGGTCCACAATATTATTAATCCCCTGTTGCTGCTGCATGAATGGAGGCGAGAGTCCCATTGTGTTGTACATATTCGACAGCACATTTGGAATATGAAAAATGTTCAGATCCTCATCAACCGCGTCGTCGACATGATGATGATGATCATCATCCGTGATCATGCTGATCGCAGCTGCTTCCTGATCTGCTGCACCAGCTGGCTCCTGCATGACGTTAGTCATCCCCAGACTCACGTGTGGTACTACTAGCTGCTTTAATACTGCAGGTAGTTGTTCCTCGCAACTAGCTTCCAGAGCTCCAGTGATTCCTGGCTCCTGCAAATCGTGTCCAGCTGATGTGCTTACTTTATTGGTGTTACGGATTGGTAATGTACTTACATCATGTGCCGAATCCAGGAGCTCTTGATCACTATTTAATGTGAGTCCCGGGGGCATTGGAATGATATCCGGGCTATGAGATGATGATCCCTGCATTCTGGCATGTCGCAATGATGGAGTATGAGATGGAACCCAAGGACTACTAGTGACCAGCTGCTGCCCGGCTGCTGCAAGTACGTTAGGCGAGGCTGCAAACCCAGCGGCCTCCGGTTGGAGCTGCATTAGACTGCTTCCAGCAGGAGCCAAGCCTTTCGATTCTATTTGATGTTCTGGTCTTCTTTGAACCCCCTTCCTTGGACTTCTCGACGTTGCTGCGGCCGTCGGCCCACCTGGAGATAGTATTGGAGTGTCGGTGATCCTTGGCGGTAGGGGATCTCGGGGTCTTGCGAAGCTGCTTTCAGCTATTTTATCAGAAGTAGTTGAGCTACCTACTGCACGGCCAGAAACAATTACATCAGGTATAAGCTGCTTCTGTGAATTGGGTCGAGGTGATAAATGGTTGCTTGCAAATGCATGAACTGCAGAAGAACTGGATGTCGACGATTTTGATTCCAGAACTTTGCTGAATACGTCCCTCCTAGCTGCTGTCCTGCTTGGTTGCGTGGGGAACTCGTACTGCTGTGGAGAAGAGGCAGTCCTGAAGGTTGATGAACCCTCGCCAGTATTCTCATTCACCTCCGCTCTTATTGTGGACACTAATCTGGGACTAGCGGCTCCTCGAGGAGACGATGTTGCACGACTGATGTTCGCAGCAGCGGTGGCGGCAGCTTGGATGGACTTGTCCGAGAGATCCGCAGGGCGAGGAAGTGACGAAGCAGATTTGGGGAAATTGAGAATGGCTCCAGGACCCCGGAGTGCGAGTGCAGCTGCATCGTAAGCGCGAGCTGCCATCTCGGCGCTCGCAAACGAACCCAGCCAGATACGAGTCTTCTTCTTTGGTCGTCGAATTTCCGTCACCCAAATTCCCCACGGGCGTCTTCGAACCCCTCGGTACACTGGATGCCGAGTATCCTTCTCTCCAGTGATTACCTTCCCTCCCTTGGCAACGTGCTCTATCGACAGATCATCATCTTGCTGCTGTGAGGAGCCACTAGTGTCAGCTGCAGTACTAGATTCTGCAGCCTGCTGCATGCAGTGAGACTCTTGTTTTCTTATTTCATCTTCCAGGATGGTCACTGTCGACTCCGAACCTGGTTCCCAACAATGTTCGGGCCCAATTGACTGCTCACATCCGTGCACTAGTGTATAAGACTCTCCTAAGTGTACGTACTCGTCCTCACCGTGATCGGAGTTTTCTCTCTTTCGACTCCGCGTTCCAGGCAACGGCGAAAGAGGGCATGGCTCCAGCTCATGATCATCATCTCCGCCTCCGTTAGGGCGGCACGGCGGAATCCAAGAACCTGTCAAAGTGTGGCAATGATTCCCTGTAGCACGCGAGTACTGCCGTGAGTACGCGGACTCCCCAGCTAATTCGCCTTCCTCCTCCTGCGTGGGTACCACGGTTGCCAATGGTTCTGCAGCATCTCCGAGTAGTTCGACTTCAGTGTTGTCAACGATTCTAACTCCCCATGATCCAGTATGAGACACAGTTCCGCCAGCTTCTCCTCCTCCCACATTGATCCGTCTCGCGGCTTGCGACAGCCTGAACAGAACTGCCAAGCGCCGCGAGCTGGAGAGAAACGATGCTTTCTCGACCATTAATTTGGCGGCGCGCGTACGAGACCTCGCTGAGGCCTCACCATTACCCACTTCCTGTCACGTTATACGTTTCCCAGCACAACCCCATCACTAATCGCAGGTTAAAGTGCCTACCAGCTCTCGAGAATCCTTTTGGTTTTCATCGAACACGGTAGTACCTAGGCTATAGCCCACTTGCGCAAGCTCAAAGACGCATAAGACTGTTTTCTAGGATTCCCTTTGGGACCGTGTATATAGAATTTGAATTTCCACTATGCAAATATGACAATGGGAAAATTATACAATGATCCCTCTTTTTCAAAATGGTAAAATTTGGATAAAACATTTAAATATTGGTCACACGATTCCCTTGGAGCAAGAGCTTTCCGTGTTTTGTTTTAAATTCAACTTTAATTGGTCAGAGGTTTCCACTCTTTTCCCTACAGGGAATGCCAAAAAAAGTTTCTTGTGGCGCATCAGAATCTTAAAAACTCTGGATTCCTTGATGAAAGGGAAGCATTGATGAAAGGGAAGCCGTACCTTGAAATCAGGATTGTCGCTTGATTTACGGACGCTCCATGGTGACTCTTCGCCAAGGGTAAGATCTACTTCAAGGTTATATATATTGTACTGTGGCCGGCCTCACCAGCTGCACAGCTTACGAGTTGAAAAGTTTCGCTTGTTTGTCTAGACTCTGAAGCTAGTAGCACCTACTGCCGGTTAGAAAAACTGTCCCAACGTACTCTTCGCCCCCTCAACAGACGATGAAAAAGAGCAGCAGCTAGGCAGCAGCTGTATAGGTGCAGTACTCGCGGTAATAAGCTGGACCTTTGAGTGAGTGTTGTTTGTCCTTTCCTGGGTCAGCGACTGGAATTGCCCAGTTGTGTACTTCACAGCAGGCTTTGTCATCATCACTCGTGAACACGGTCGCTTTTTAGTCAGCAGAGTACTGTAGCTCATGACCTCGACCTGCACCTTCTTCTACTGCCTCTTCTGCTAGTTGTCTCACCTAATCACTCGATCACGGCACAGGGTTGATTGCAATTTTGAAGCCTGATTACGCAAAGTTCAGCCTACAAAATTGGCCTATTATTTCATGCTTATAACTATGGTCAGACAGGGTCTTACTCTGTACTATTCGTGCAAGGACAGGAGTCCTGCAAGTCTATATTTTTCTAGGCTCTTAGAGGTAATTTCTCTACTAGTTTTGTCTTGCTCTGAGACGTCATCGTGAACTCTTTAGAGCACCTGTGAAGAACAATTTACTATTGCGGGACATACCTTCAATCTTATTGGTTATCAATTTGTTGGAAGATTGTCAGGACGCTTGCTAATTCTAGCACCGCTTGCACCGGCTCTTCTTCAGCTTATAACATGTTTGGCGGCTTCTTTGTGTGCTGGTGCAGAATGATTTATGATCCTTGTATCGTGATCTATAAGCCTAATCTGTCTCCGTAAATATTGAGCGGTGTGTCTGGCTCCTCAACCAGCTGACCAGCAATGCTTGATTCATTGGATTTGCTAATAATATTGGCATCTCCGGGCTCACTGCAACCTGGAGGATAGAATCTTCCTCTGCGGTTGCTGATTCAGGACGTTGGGGTAGTAGTTCTAGGACCGGTGTACCTTCCATCACCTGCAACTGATGCAAACAAAGACATGAGCGCATTAGCTCTAGATTCTACAAATAGGATCATATCTTGTGCAGCTCGGAGACAAGCCGGAACGTGCAGGCGGTCAGACTCATAATGCCAATAGTATCTAAGCTTCAACTCACCTCTTCCGATCGATTCTCGAGAAAATTTATAAAGATGAGGAACATCGAACACTGCGAACGCAGAAGCATGCTCAACAAAAGCATGAGATCAACAACTAAGTTTCACCCACCTCTAGCGAAGAGGAGAGCTGAAGAACAAAGCTACGGAACTCCGGGATTGATCAAGTACATGACCAGAAACAACGTCGTCGACATTCGCGTGTTAATAAGGAAAGGTATAAATTTCGATTCAAGAATGATTCAAACGAGCTCCACTCTAGAAGGTCTCATCTGCAACAAGCTTCGCCGGCAGCAACACAGCTTCTTTGAATCATCAGCAGGCCGGCTCAAGCCTCAGATGCTGCTCATGAGTGAACACATGAGTTTCCGTTTCCTACACTCAAGCAATCAAAGACGTTTGTTCTTAGAAACCTTAGCGAATCGTAACTGCATAGACCTGAACTGCGAGGGTACATAAAAGTCGCGGCTGGTCAAATAATATTATAGGCTGCAGAAAAGAAAACTAGAACACTTGTAGTTGTATGAGCGAGCTTCATCAATTTCATTGTCTAGCTGATGCTACACATGAGTGGCAATAAAATCATTCAACGCCAAGCAGGTTAGTAGGGTGTTACGTCGACATACATCTTCATGCTGGTCAACTTTCCAGCTCAGGGCCCGTCGTCGTCGACTGCAGGAAGCTGGTGGATTAGCAGCTGCTCCTTCCAGCGACTGGCATATCCTCTATGATAATAACAATGTTCACAGTTTCCATCTGCTGCTGAAGTTGCAGATGAGTACTACTCTTGTTCCAAGAAAAGGCGCTTGAGAAAGAGATCCCCCCGACTTCTTTATTCCACTTAGAATGTGGTATAAAATCCATAAGCTATAACTGACTGTGGCCGACTACACAAAGTTGCAGGCGGTGGCCGCACATGTTCGAGCTGACTTCGGCTGGTGAAAAACAAAGCCGGCTATCAAACTCCAATTTCTTCTAACAACAACTAGGCAGTGTAACTGTCGGTCAGCCAGCTATTATATGGCTATCTGCAACGTCCCTGCATGAAACTTTGTTTAAACTGAAAATTATGAGCTCAGCTGCCGATATGACTTGTCAAATCCATTCTCTAAACGCCGATGATCTCACGACATGACCACAGTAGTACTCCTGCAACAACATCCAGGTCAAACAGCCACAACATCATCATCATCAGCTTCTCGTAGCGCCAAAATTCTACTGTGCAACTTAATACTGGATTGAGACAAGGCTCCAAACTTGCTGCAGCAGCAAGCATCGGCACATGATCTCTAGCTCGCTAGCTGTATCTGTCCATCGATCCTCGAAGACAAGAAGAAGCTCGACGGACTCACACAAAGAGCGACAACGACAAAAGCACAAAACACACACACTCTCTCTCTCAGACGACAAACAAGTGGAGACGTGATTAGTTTGTCACAAATCTCAGATGGAGATTACTCAGAAAGAATCTGAGAAGAACATGCACTTATCAGTAGTGAGTTCAGAAAACTGTCTAGAAATAAATTTGTTCTCTTCTTTCAGTAATACGTGTTACCTGACTGTAACCAGGGTTTTTCTTTTTCTTTTTTCTAGTTTTGTTAAGTTATGTGGAGAGGCGATACAAGAGGACTGAGCCAAATTTGGCTAGATGCCAGACAGGAAAGTAGAGAATTTTTTTTAATCCATCTTTGTTCTGGCGACCTCCAGGAATCTATTGTATAAATATGGCGACTTCAGACCTTTTTGAGTCAAAATATGGCCACAATTTTTTCCATAAAACAAAATCTTTTGTACCTTTCACGTGTGGGATTTTTTTTCACTGCTGCGGTGCGAAATTTCGCCCCAACGGAAAAACGTTGACTGTATATTAGAAAATTGCCTTGCTGGCTACACTGACGACAAAGAAGCGGAGTTATGATCAGTTCGTCACTAACTAATGAGACTTGACTTATTAGTTAGTTACTAGTCTCACTTGGAGACTACTGACAAAGCAAGAAACTGAGAAAAAGATGCACTCAATAGTATTGAGTTCAGAAAATTGACTAAGTCTTTTTTCTTCTTACTGCATGACACCTGTGACCTGACTGGAACCAAAAAATTGGCTTGCTGGCCATATAGACCACAAATAAACGGAGTCGTGATTAGTTTGTTACTAATTACCGAGACTTCTAGCTTAGTTGCTTACTAATCTCACTCGCAGATTACTGGGAAGAAACGGAGAAGGATACAAATTTAGTGAGTTCAAAAAAATTGACTGGGTTTTTTTCTTTCTTACAGTACCCTGTTATCTGACTGTAACTTTAAAACGGCCTTGCTGGCAGCTTTTTAAATTTTTTTTCCAACCAGCGTCTGAAGTCTGCACCAATCAGGTGTCAGTAGAAAAAGAAAGGTACTTACTTTTGAGCGAGTTTAATTAATATTAGCAGTCGGGTGGGGTTGGCGGGTTATTTTTGTCTTAAAAAAACCTTTTATACTGTCCACTTTGTCAGCTCTTATTGGGTCCAGTTACAAAAGTAAACTTAATTTTTGCACCACATTTGTTTAGTATATCCTAGTTCATCTTTTTTTTCATTCTAGGAAAGACTGGGTTTTCTTAAGAAATAAATTATTAGGGGCCATCAACTTAAAATAGTAATAGTACTAATTTTGGGCAAAGATGGGGTTCATACTTTTGGTTTGTTCAAATTTTCACAATAGTCAGACTTGGGCTCCACTCTGTTTTGCACTATCAGTGAGTGTCAATTATGCCAATGACAGAAAGATAAGCACAAGTTTTTTATTTTTCAGTTCTGAAATTTCAATAATTCAGTCTAAATTTTCATACTAATAACATTAGAAACACGGCACACAGTCCAGGACTCCTTCCCCTTCAAACCAATTTTTTTTTTAATTAAAAAAAAATCAATTTGTTTGTCAAAAGCTCAGGTCGCGGACATGTTAGTAAGGAAGGACTTGGTCAACCGCCGTAGAATGACAAACAGTTGGAATTGTTGCTTTCATGCTGCAAAGATAAGAAGTCAAGGTCCCAAAAGAGTCCTGTCCTTGAAAATCAAATATCAGTAAGGGTCGGCCCATGAACAACTTCATAACAATGGTCTTGTTAATGTCAGTTTTGGAAGGAGGTGGACCGTGGAAAGTTGTATAGTATTATTTGATTTGCAGGTCAAATGTGAGTAAATTGTTTGCAAAAAAACCAACCATCTAAAACCCTCACAGGCCACTTCGCAAAAGGTTTCCTTTCGCTTTGCTAATGGAAACAAAAAGGACTAAGTTCATGGAATCATTGAAATCATCTTCTAAAGATGGTCGGTTCCGACTTTGGACTTTGAAAGCATATAGTCAACCTGCATGCTTTGATACTACTAGGACTTAGGGGGGTTTTGGTTTCCCATGTCCCCATCATACTCTATTTTTCCATATACTTATATAATACAAGACACTGCAATTGATGGGAAAAGGGTAAAATTGGCAGTAATATTGTGTGGCTGTCGACCAAGTAAGATATTCTTGAAGGGTTATAATACGGACAATTAACCAATTGTCAGGTACTTGAATGAGCCTCGATTCTGGGAGGGCTTGCTTTCATTTTAGTACAATCCATCCCCTTCAGTTCAAAGCAATGAACATGAGCTGTCATTAAATACAAATTTGGAGTCACTGAAGTGTCTTGTAGTACATAACTTAACCCATAGGATGGATCCAGACATGGCTTGAACAGAAATTTTTGTAAGAGCTTGTAGTTTTTGATGTGTAGCAACTGGTGTCACATCTGAAAATCCAACCCCGTAAAGATAGTCACCTACGTCCAAGAGGGCACCAACAACTCGAAACCATACTTCCCATGTCCATCCGTCCACCCACTCGCAGACCCCTTACAAACTAATTCATGTCATCTACCATAAAATAAATGTGAGCACTGCCAAAATGACTCCCACCATATAAAAGGTGGTTAACAGTCCACTTGTGGGACTTAATTTGCAGATGACTTTAAGTTCCTTTGTGAGAGTTTGTTCAATGACTAAGTATTATTATGTATAAGCATTGTGCTTTTCAACACGTGTTAAGTTGTTGTCCGGGCAGATTACCAAACATGTGTGTGAAGTTATATGATTAAAAGTAATGTCAACTCAGAAATATTGACAATACCACCGTCCACCTTGTCTGAATACTCCAATGCAGACGAGGAAGCATAGGATACAAAAAAATCAAAATACCCAACCCAACCTAATTCTTACTCAAAAATGGCTGCGCCTGCCAACTTTGTTTATGTCTACATACTTCCATTGACAAACAATTTGTTTAAATGTATGTGTTGATTGTATGCTTAAATTTTACGAATGGGATGTGCAAGTACTATAGTACAATACCATTGTCCACCTTGTCTGAATACTCCAATTTTGAGCGCCCATAAGATATAGAAATCAAAATACCTAACCTAGCCTAGTTGTTAATCAAAGTGCTGGCACCTACCATTTGAGTATATATACATACCATAGTACCTTTACCATTTCAGAATGCTTAGGGCAAAAATTTTAATTTAAAATTTTTAAAACAATTTCAGCCCTCCAATCATTTTTTAAAAAATTCAATTTAAAAAAAGAAAAAACTAATATTTCGACATATTATAGTACTTACAATAGTTACATAGGTACCTATGCGAATAAACTAGACTATAATAGCCAATTGTGATCATTTAGGATACATACTTGGTACTTGGTATTTCAATTGGCATTTCTTGCATTTCCTAAGCTTCCTTTCTTCTTTCCACACTCCTTTCCCCTTAACAAATCTTATGCTTTTTCAATTTAGATTAGTTTCAACATTGTGCAACATGGTTGAGAATGAGGGACAAAGGTGCATTACTAGTTTGTTTCAAACAATTTCAAGTGAGGAGAGGATGCAAATTGTGGAGAAGGAGCTTGCACAAATGAGAGAAAGATACAAGGATGCAACATCATGTAGTGTGCAAAAGGAGCAACACCCCGTTGACAAGCCTAGAATCCAACATAGTGTGAGGATTTTGAGTGAACATGAGATCAAAAAATAGGATAATGAGAGCAAGAGGCCTTCAAAACGCAGAAAGAAACAAGGGGCATATCAAAATTGGTTTCAGTCACATCTTTGGCCCCAAATATTGGCTACAATGAAGAAATATGGAAATAACAAAACTGCTTTAACATTTTTGCAAAATGCTTACAAATCACCAAGAATGCTTAATCCTTATGCAAAGCTGACCAAGAATATAATGTGGGAACGGTTCACAAAAAAAGGTTAACTGAAAAAAAACTACATGGAAGTTGCCCAACATAAAACAACAATGAAAAATCCAAAATAGAATTTGCCAGAACTTGAAGAATACCCTAATTGCATAATGAGATGATTCATGTCCTATAAAAGATGAGGAAAGTTAGTCAACCACTATCAATAGGGATCAAGTGCAACCCATTTTCAAGGTATCATACAATTTCTTGTTCCTTAACTCATTAGACCTGGACGTGAAGGGTTTAATGTCACAAGAAAGTGGTCAAAACAATTCATGAAACAATACATGTGTTGGACTTACCGAATGGCAACCATTACTGTAAACAAACTCCCACCAAATTGGCTTACTCAAGGCAACCATGGCTTATAAAATTGCTTATCTCATAAAAACATACTCCATTCCACCTACACTTGTTGTGCATTTGTTGTGAATAGTAATCAAATTAATTGGAGTCCATTTAATTCCTAATGATGGTGAAAAAACATGGGAGCCAAAAGGAACCAAACATGTGCAAGTGATAGGTTTAGAGGACAAGAAGCAAACAATCTAGTGTTACTGGAAACCTATTTCCACCAGAGACTGTGTTTACATGTTCTACACCTAGGACACTACCACCAAATAGTTATGGTAATGGTTGGGATTTTACTTTTAGTGAGAATGATTCATTGGTCATCAAGTGAAAGCACAATCAAGTAGACCAAAAAGTAGTCTTCTCTAATTTGAAAGTAGTGATTTTCACATTTAAACATGACAATAGCTCAAGAACTCTTTCTATCATAATGCAAAACCATGGAGCCTCAATTGACATCATAAGAATATAAATTTCATAAAAATGAAAAACAATTGCGTCATAAAAATTTGTAAATAATGCATTTGAAAATAAAAAATTTAAATGCTTTAAACTTACTTCATTTCCAAAAACCAAATATAACATTTCTAAATTACATATTTTCACAAAACAAATGGTATACTTTAAAGGTCCCATTTTATTTTATTTTGATTTGGACATTTTTTAATCTATTCGGATCTATTTTTATGAAATAGGACATTTACTTGCACCTACTTTCATTCACAATAATTTTATTTAACTTTTGATTAAATATGTTATTGTCATTTTTTTTCACATAAAATCAAGAACCATATTAACTTCAATCTTTCTACCCAACCAAATTACATGTTTCATAATTTCATGATGTATTTTAAGGTACTTGTAATTCAACCTAGAAAAGTACACTAATTGGTCTACTTGATTGTGCTTCCACCCCATTGTTGGAAACAACCAAACAATTTGTGAAAAAACTCTTCCTTCCCTACTTATAATCCCAAATCTAGTTTTTGGGGTTAAAAAAGGAATACAAGATGGTATGGATTATAGAATGTTAAAGTGTTCATATCAATGAAGAGTTTCGCAATTGGATAAAAAAAAAGCATACAAACATCTTGTTAATTTTTGTTCCTAATAATTGCACAAATGAACTTCAACTAGCAAATGTGATTTTGCAAAAACCATTGAAGCATGCATTCAACATTCATTTTAACTTATGGATTTCTCAAACCATTAAAGACCAAATAGATGATGTCAAGAACCAAAGGTAGACTTCAAGATGAGCAACCTAAAGCCTAGGATTTGTAGCTAGTTACATTTAACATGGACAAAGGTCAAAACCATGAAAGAAACAATTATCAAGGGATGGGACAAGACAAGTATCACTAGAGCTTTTTTACCTGCATTTCAACTTGCAATAATGGAAGCCAACATTATAAAACCCCTCTTCAAGGAACCAACAAATGTGAAAGTTGTTGAAGAGATTGATATTGACATTGACCTAGTAATGTCAATGTCATTGGTTATTGAGAATGACCTCTAGCATACACCACCAACCACATGTGTAGAGCCATCAAGAATAAGACAAAGGATGTGTGCATAAGCTAGGAAGAAAAATACTCTTGCTATTAAAACGATGAAGAAAATTACTCTATTGCTACCAACTTGTGCAACTCTTAATATTAATCCAGGAGAAACTATTATTACAAAATTGATGTTAACTACATGGAAGAAGAACATTTTTGCACAATTACCAACTTATGAAATTGTTGTTATTGCACCATCACTAGTAGATTGTGCAACTGTTATAGTTGCATCATCATCATTTTAATGTAAGCTAATGGAAAAATAGAATGGTGTTCATTAAAGTTTTTAGAATTTGATGTTTACCATTTTATAGTGTTTTGAACATTACAATAAGAAGGTATGATTGAATGATAGGATAGTGAATAAGAGTAAAGCAAGCAAAAGGGTCAAAACACATAACAAAGAGGCAAAAAGGGCATTGGATGTTAAACATAATTAGTCAAAATCAAACATTTGTTTTTTATTTATCATATAAAACTAAAGTAATGTTGGCAAGTTGGTCTTTTTTCCTTCATATGAATGTCAAAAAACTTTAAATAAAAATTTATTTGATCTAATTTTAAGTTTTGGTTTTAATTCAAGACATTTGAAAATGTACACCCATCCATTAATAGAAATTAACCAAAATGTAACCACTTCATTTGCAATTACATGCAACTTGTAGTTGTTTGCAACTAAGTTTGGGAATATTTACAACTATAAGATCAAATTTCAATTATTTTGGTCACTCTTATAACTATAACGCAACTATTGGAAATATTTATCTTATCGGTTGCATGGTTTTTAGATTTATTTTCATCTAGGAATATATTGATATGTCCCATTAGTTGAAATAGTCACCAAATTAGTTACATCCTAAAGGTATTCTTCGGTGACATAGGGGTATATTTTTATGTCTGTATTAAAGTTATATTTATGATATATTACATGTATCATAAATATATATTTGTGTGTATATTTAATTATCTGTATGTATGCATATTGTTCATCTAATGAATCTAAAAATTAATATTTGAATTCTGAAATTTATTATTCAAATTTGCTAGTTAATATTTCACTTATCAAATGTATATATATTTCAATTTAAAATTCATATTTTAATTTAAGAAACATTTATGTGAATTTGAATTTTTATTTGCAATCTGATTTTTTTGTTTAATTAAAAATAATTATTTCAGTCTAAAAATTGTTATTCCACTTTTAAAACATTTCATTTGAATCTAAAAATAAATATTTAAACTCTGAACATTGTTATTCAAATCTGAAAACTGATATTTCAATACTGAAAATTCTTATTTGCATTCTGAAAATTATATTTTAACCTGAAAATTATTATTCCAATTTTGAAACATTTTATTCGAATCTAAAAATGAATATTTGAATTTGAAGTTTTAAATATTAATTCTTGAAATTGTTGGTTTTATTCAAATATATATATTTGATTTTAAAATTATAATTCAAATAATGAAAATTATATTCAAATATTAAAATCGTTGTTTCAAGACTGAAAATTGCTACTGAATTTAATTTTATATACATACAATTAAAAATAAATTTGAAACTAAAAATAATTATTCTAACTGTAAAAAAATTTATTGGAATTATGTTTTATTTATTTTAATTTGAAAAAAAACTGTTTGAATTTGAAAATTAATAGCTCAATTTTGGATTCTACATTTAATTTTGTTTTAAAAATTGGTCCTTCAAATTATATTTCAATTATCAAAACTACTATTTCAATTCTTTAAAGAAATAGTTGAATTTGCTATTTCAATTCCTTTAAAAATTATTTGAATTTCTAAATTTTTTACTTTAATTCAAAAAGCTTATTTGATCTAAAATTTGATATTTTAATTCTAAATTATTATTTTCAATTCTCAGAATTAATATTTCAATTTCGAGTTTTTTAATTTAAATGTTTTTAAAAAATTGATTTGAAACTTGAAATTGCAAGTCCAAATTATTATTTTGATTTCTCAGAATTAATTTTTCAATTCATAAAATTATTTATTGAGTTTTAAGGTTTTTTCTACTAGTGTTATATATAATGAATCACTTTTATAAATGATTATAAATAATTACTACTTATAAGTTACACTAAATAATTATTTTTAAAACATATATTTTATATTCTTACAGTAAAAGAGTTTAATATTGTAAGTAATGTTACATTACTTTAAAATCATTGTAATTACTTCAGATTAGAGTTAATTATAGTATATGGATAATTATTTTTTAATTGAACATAATTATTCACAATTAATAATTTATAATGTTAAATCTAATTTAAAATTTTGGAAAAATCATAATGTAGTTTAAAAATTATTGTAACGATTGAAATTTGGACGAGTTATTATAAAGTAATTTAAGTTTGTATATTTTAAAATTCTATAATTACTAATCTATGATAAAGTTTTTTACAATAATAAGTCTAATTATATAGTAATTAATGTAATTATTTTAATATTACTTTTTGTTATAATTGTGTAGGAATGTTTTTTAAATAACAATTTTTCGTTCATTTTTTATATTTAAAAAAAATTTAAATAAGTATATTAATTGCAAATTAAGTATATTATCTATAATTTGACCAGATATAAAAAAGTAATAAAATATTTTAAGTATTCATTTATCTTTGAATTATGTATTAATAACTTATGAAAACCTAGATAGCTAGTTTGTTGAATATTTAAAAGTTATTATTTATTCAAGTAATGAGTAATGGATATTTAATATTTGTAGTGTATAGTTTATATTTTAAATATATGTTAAATTTTATCATTATTAATTGAATGGTTATCTAATTATCTAATGAGCCATGGACTTGAATTGTTCATAAATCTAAAAATTAAAAACAAAAGGCATGAGGAAGGTTTTGGAGTTGCGATTTAGTTTGTGAAGAAATTGTAATTTCAGAACTTATCCCATATTGTTTGTTTTCCATTCTCATTTTGGACACTTTATAAACAAGGGGTGTGGTCATCAAATTTCACATTAAAAAATTTGTGCACATGAATGAACCAATAAAAAAGGCTAAACTCAAAACAAAAAAAAAAGTTATGCACAATTTTAAACTATTAACTTCCTCAATCTACTTATCTACTTAAGTAGGTAAGTACATAGTATGACCTACCCACTGAAGTCAACCTATGTACCTACCTACCTAGGTACCTATTTATATGAGTAGGTATTTAACTTAGGAAGGTAGAGTTATTTACCTACCTTTTTACCTAAATAGGTAGATATGTAGCCTAGACTTGTAGGCGCCTATTTATGTACTTATATAGGCACCTACCAACTTAATATTAATATTTTGTATTAAATTCATCTTAAGATGCCACGTGGCATATTTACATTGTGCCATGTGTCATAATATAGGATCATCCAAATATTTGAATTGAACATCCTAGTTTATTTCAAAATAATAATAATAATAATTTTTTAAATAATTCAATATTAGAACATATGTTAACACATCATTTGTTTCAATTGTGACTAAAATAGTTGCATTGTAGTCGCATGTGACAATACGTATATAATGGAGTCAAAGGATGAAGTTATATTTTTTGACTTTTTTTTTCATCCAATACTCCTTGTCATTTGCAACTAATGTTTCATGCGACTTGTCCAAGGTGATTAATGAGATTTTAATTGTAAATGTTGCTTGTGACTAAATTTTGGTCATAGATACCAGTTGAAAATACTTGTTTTTCTTCTAGTGATCACATTGAATCAATTTTGCAAAGGACTATCAAAAGGACTCATATAATATTTAAAAATTCATTAAAAAAATATAGATGATAAGAACACATTAACCACACTAAAAAAATTCATAATTTTTTTAATGTAAAAATTTGAAAATTGAAAACATGTTTCAAAATTTCTTTAATATTTCAAAGCTTCAAAAGTCTTTACTACATATAAATGGGTTAAAATGTACATGATGTATTACAAAAAATTATAACTTAAAGTATGATAAAACTAAAGAATGTTAAAATTTTATTTTTGCTGATGACTTAAAATTTTGATCATTTTTTAAGATGAAACATTGAATTTGTAAGGAATTCGCACACTTTTAAAAATTCATATTTATTCAATAATGATTAACAAAAAAATGTGATGTATTGGGGAAAGTTTAAATATTTCTTACAACAAGTTACAAAAAAATTCATTCAAAATTTCATTTGCATGTAAAAGTTATTTTTGGGGAAAAGGACTTGTAGTCCTTTTCCAAAGTAATACTTTTCGCTTTTAATTATAGGTTTTGACCCAAGAGGGCTTGCTTGACTAATCCATTTTTTTGGAAAATAGGCCATGATGTTGGCCCCTTAATTGAAGAAATTAAGTAAACTACTTAGCAAACAAAGTAGAAGATAAAAAAGAATTTTATTATATAACATGTTGAATGGAAATTGAGAATGAGAGTGAGAATGAAAGATCATTCATGAAAGAAATGTAAAGAAAATACACGATAGAAAAATCAATGGCTTGATCATCAAGTGGTGATTTTATTTCACTACTATTATTTGATTCTGAAATTGTAGCTACCAATGACACATATGAACTTTCTATTGTAGAATGTTGCAAAGTGCAAAATGCATTCATCTCTTTCCTTATTCATCATTCATCTTTTTCCAAGTTCTAAACTACTGCAATCACAAAAGGTAATCAATGTTATATCTATTGGCAACAAACATGTGATCAAATGTCAAATCAATATTGAATTGTTGTTATAATACTAATCATGCACATATCAAGCCCTATTATTTAACAAAAAAACTAGGTTTAATAATCCATGTTTAACACACATAGAAATTGTTAGGGATTACTCCACTGCAAGCTACAAAAGAGGATCCGATGGTTTGGGAATGGTCAAGGATGTAGTTGCCACTCTACAACAAGGTTTTTATTTTTGGCGATAAAATTTTAACTTGAAAAATCTGAAAAAGTTGGAGGTTTTTGAGATCTTAGTGTAATTTTCACTAAAATGAAGCCAAAAAAATGCATTAAAATCACCATTATAGTGACTTGAAAAAGCTGAAAACCAAAAACCTTGCTCTATAAATGTGGCATCAAGATAGTTTCCCACTCCCACCATCTCTTTGCCTTGAAAAACATCCATGCTCAGTGCATGTAGAGATCGTTAAGGACTACTCCATTGTAAGTTGCAAAGGAGGATTTAGTGGTCAACAAATGATCAAGGATGTGAAAGAAAACAATGTGACAACAATTATTAATCCCATGATGTTCTTTCTCACAAGTTCATGGAAAGACTAAAGTTCAATGTGTAACACTAACAACGATAGTGGGTGAAAGGATGCAATAACCATGGTAGCATTGGAATTGGAAGCTACAAAGTTTGGAAAATAGTTAGTGAGATCTAGCTCCTACAATGCTAAAAAACAATTGCGAAAATGAACTCCCTATTGTTGCTACACATCATAAAAAAAAGTTGAAAAACTAAAACCTTATTAGGAAAAGAAGAAGACCATACCTTCTTCACCCTCATTGATGTTTGAAGACTAAGTGCCTCTCACATGTAATGGGTATCTAAACTCCAAACAATGTGACGATCATGTGAAGTGTAGATCATGAGGTGCTAATCCACACAAAACGATGATCCATAAATTTCAACACCTTGAATTAAAATTTTTGAAACTTTCATAATGGACAATGAATGCGAAGCAACAATCCATAAATTTCAAATGTTAAAATTAAAGTTTCTAGAACTTTCGGCATAACGGCTAGTAAATTTTTGAAAAATTCAAATTTTATTAATTTGTTTTAAATTATGGCTGAAATGGTAAAGGTACTGCAGGATACTTCAATTGATGTTTAAGTTGTTTAAAGGCACATGTTGAATTTATGCTAAAATTTATGAAATGGGTGGTACAAGTATTGTGGTTGGGAAGTCAAGTGGAAACTTGTGGTATGTAATCAAACCTATTGACCACTGGCCATCCCCTCCCCTTATGCAAGGTGAAAATATAAAGACATTTCCATGCTAATAACAAATGAGTATGCACTTCCATTGGATATCACTTCTATTGGTGGAAAGAACATGGTTTCACGCTGTCAAGGAGTACAACCAAATTGTATAAGTGTCAAGGTCTTCTCATAGGTTGAACCACCCAATAATTTAATGAGTTATCTTTTGGACATAGGTACAAGTCTTAACATTACAGATGGAAAATTTTATTGACTTCTGAGTGTTTTTTTCTCTATTTTATAGCAAGATGCAAATTTTGACAAGAAATTTTCAAGTCCATAATAAGAGAAGTCCTAGAACGATTTTATTCATAAGTACAGAAGAAAAAACTATAATTATATAGAATATTTCAATGTCATGCCAAGTGCCTATTCTGCACTTGGAAAGGCACAAAAGGGTTCATCCTGTGACCTTTTCATCCTTAGAGCTTGGCTCAACCTAGTGACTCACTAGATGGCAGAATGAACCCGGCCACATTCTCTAGTACATTTTAAACGTCTGCTATGTAGCCTAATTTCTGCTGACAAGATTTTTTAAAGGACCTCATTTTCTCCTAAATTTTTCACCTAAAGAGATCTAATTTTGAGCATATAAGAAGAATACAGTTATAAGTACTTGTGCTTGTGTCATTGGGGCAATCTGAGCCGTCCAGAAATTGCTGTCAAGGCAAGTGGAATAGGAAAAAACCTAACCTGCAATGTTGTCCAGCCAATCTCAGCTGTCCAGATGCCCTCTACTGATTGGTCATGTCATAATGTCTCCTCATATCTGACCGTCCAACAGGATAATAACAATAGTAAGTTCATCCCTTTCATAAAACTATGCAGTTAGTAGTAGCTAGTACATGGAAATATCTGTGGTTTCTATCTATAGGAAGATGCTATATCATCCAAAGGTTCCCCAAGGGTGATGGCTCACTGGTTCAGCCCATCTGGGGCCCTGGGACCACAAGAGGTCCTGGTTTCATCAAACCCAGTGGTGGTGCCAGTGGCTTGTCAAGTTCAGAGCGTGTGTTGGGCTTCGAAAAAAAGAAAAGAAAATCAGTCAAGAGTCCTTAAAATCAGGCAATACAAAAAGTATTGCTGCATTTATTTTTTCACCCTGTGCCCTTAGCCCAATTCATATTTGGGTGCCGCCCATACACACTTGGGCATGCGACTATGCATGTTTTGGGCATGTAATGGACACTGTTATGATTATGTATGTTTGAGGCATGTAATAGACACTAGGGAGTACGATGTCCATTGCATGCCAAAAACATGCATAATCACGTCCCAAATTTGTCTGGGCAGCACCAAAATGTGTACAGGCTTCACCAAACATGTGTTAATCAAGTAATTGGGCAGCCAGTGAAAAACAAATGCAGTAGTGCTGCCTGCATTTAGGACCCTTGGCTGATTTAACATCTTCAGTATGTATGTTGGTAAGTTGGTAAGGTACTAGATGGTGATTACCAGGTCATGGTTTAGCTATGGGATAAGAATACAATGAAAAAGTGTTTCCTATCCACACACCCATCATGCATTTGCCTGCTAGAACTTGTGATTCTTTACTGCCCACTCTCCATTAGGTCAAGTTATTCATGTATTGTTATATTATAATATTCTTAGAAAGAAGGCTTTAAAATGTGTGTAAGGGAAGGTCAGGTCCAGAGGGAATTCCATTTGTTCTAAGACCTGGGTAGGCCATCCTCCAGAAGACTTTAAATCAGTGACATGTCTTTGTCGCCTGCAGGCAATATAAAAGTTTTACCTCCCTTTCTTTTCCCTGACTGCCCCTTTGCCTGAACAACATGTGTCTGGTGCTGCTCAGACACATCTTGTTCCTGCCCACACACATCTTTGGTCTTGTTCTGCATGTTTTGGGTGTCCATAACAGGGTCCAAAATGTGCACAACAGGACCCAAGATGTGTATGGGCAGCATCTATCTTTTTCTAAAAAGGATAGATCAAACCTGGGGCAGACAAGGAAGAAAAGAAGCAAGCAGTACTTTTGTACTCCCTTCAGTAAAGAGATGTTGATTTAACCTCCTCCCCCATACTCCCATCCTTTGAATAATGAAAGGCCCTCTAGAACCCTTCATCAAGGGGCTTCCATTCTTCCATTATGTTGCCCTTTCTCCTAATTTATAGATAATTTATAGAGAAGAATATTCCAAATGCTTGCCAATCATTGATTCTGCACTTTTAAATGCCAATTCTGCACTTGGAACAGCAGTAAGGCCAACCAAAGTACTTTATGCCATGGAATATGTGCTCATTTGGTGGGTGTATTTTTGCCACCTATTTCATCCCTAGGGTTCTTCCTAGTGACTCTAGTACAAAAATCGTTGGGCTGACCTGTACCATCTCAAGGCATCAATATTGAGCTTGCAAATACCCAGGAAATGTATTTGGAGCAAGGAGACTTCATACGGTTGTAAAGCTTGAGCAGAAATTTTCTAGTGCATGTGGACTCTGGAGGGCACCTTATATCCACAAATATCCCTCCTAGAAAGTTGAAAGGATCTAATGCCTACTCCTTATGAGCACAAGGATCTTACACCTACTTACATGCCTGCATCCTTAAGATGGCTTACACCTATGTGTACACAATAAAATCCCTCCCAGTCTTAAAGAGTAGGTGTAAGAACCTTCCCTCCCATGTGATCTACCTATGTAGTTCATGATTCAATTCACCTCCTCCTTTTTGGTGGGTAAGGGCCATGGGTGCATGAGACATTCCCAATATGCAGGGCTGGACTCAGCTACAGCCTATTCCTGGGCCCCTTAGTTTGGGAATGCCCCCCACCCGGGCTTTATGATACACAAATCAAACCAGAATCTGATTGCTTCTTTGGGAATAGTGAGAGTGCAAATACAAATTACATACCAATCCCGAGTATGAGGTGAATGACTATAGAGAATGTTAATTATTGGCTCTGCCTATAGTGAAGAGACTATGCATTGGTGTAGAATTTGGGCATGAAATCATCTCTCAAACTTGACCCAATGTGGGAGTGACATTTGGAATATGACATCGGCATATGATGGATGGGTGTGTTTATAAAGGTGCATGCATATACATGAGAAGTTCTAGATCCAGTAATGGAAGTTTTAAGTTTTAAGTTTGAACCTGCCAGAAGGCGCAGAGTCATTACGTGAAGCGCTGCTTGTGTTGATACATATCATGACAAAAACTGGTCAGAAAAACTGGTCAGAAGGGATCATGGATGCACGGTACTACACTTGGGCCAGATGACCCATGGAGAGATCACGAGACACATGCTGAGGTAGTGTTGAATTTGAAGTATATTCAGATTGAGAGAACATGAGACACATGCCAAGGTAGTGTTGATTTTGAAGTAAATTCAGATTGTCTGAGAGTGGAGATAGACCAAGAGTGGTGAAATTGCATTCTATTAAGTGCAAAGTTTAGGGACACCGTTTTGGACAAGAATTTTACCTATTGATGAATTTTTTGAAACATGGAGAAACCAAAGAAACGGGAAAGGAAAATCAGGAAGCAGGACCTTAAACAATAAGGGAGGGTCCCCATATTTTCACCTGACATTTGAATCAGAATTGGAATGCCTTTGGTATTTTTCAAGCACTTTTTACCGACCACCATGCATCGTACCAACCAACCCACACATGGTCATCATGAATTGGATGGTCTGCAGTGACATGTTGTAAGCACCAGGAATTTGGATTAGCTAGTTTCCCAACTCAGGTGCAATGAATTTGTGTCCTAGCTTTGAAGCTTTTGTCAAGTGAATCAAGGGAAAGTTCGTGAGTGACCCTTTTGAGACCTCAACAACTTGCCAACAACAGCAGCAACTCAGGAAGGCATAAGTTACTACGTTGTTTTGTTGCTGCTGTTTTGTATTGTGTCATTCTTTTAACCTGGCTGGGGATTTTTACATTATTCTTTTAACGTAGGTGGGGAGTATTATATCGTGTCTTTCTTTCACCTCGGTGGGGTCTTTCTGCTCAGAAGTGATGATTTCCATACTGCACCCACCCCCAAAGCTGTATATGAAAACAAAAAGATATAACTTATGCCCAATTGGGATGATTCTGTAGACTTCTGGAACTGGATCTAGTCAACTGCTGATCCTCAGCAGAATGGACTCCACCCTGGACCACCCTTAGTAGTTAAATCGTGTGAACACTACATTTTTCACCAAGTATGTGACTCAAATAGTATGAAACTTTGCTAAAGCATCTCCATTGTTCACAGGAAATGCTGCAACCCTGCAAAACTTTATTAATAAACACATCATAGATTTGAAAAATGTACAAAGGAAACAAAAAAAAGGAAAAGGGAGAATTTACAAGACGTCAAGTTAGCTCAAACTAGATGTCAAAACCTCTCCATGTCAAAAATTGACCGCTTGGAGTAGGTTGGCAATATTTCTCCATGTAAAAAACCCATCACTTGTAATAGGTTGGCCATGATGATGGGAGGTATGTCTTGAAGGGGTGGAAGTCAAGAAGGCCTACAACTATTGCCCGACTTAAGATGGATGGTGCTTGCATCCTTTACAATGTGATTGAAATTTTTTGACCCAAAAAAAAAATCAAGACAAAAAGATGAGGGCCCTCTAGCCCTTTCAAGCTTCAAATGGCATTGGCACAATCATGTAAAAACACATCAACTTGTTTGTGTAGACATTCAAATATCTCAATTGCTGAAGGGAAGAATTGATTAATAGGGTGTCAATCACGATAGCTCTTCTCTTTGGTTTGAGCTGCATCAAAGGCAACAAATCCTTGAATTGCACTAGACCGGGGAAGTAAATATGCTCATGTTGAGTTAGCAATGATAACATCGATTAGGATGCGAATGTCATTTTTGGTGAACACAATATTAACTTATCGACAAGAGGAGTTGAATGTGGTTGAAAGAAGTGCATCTAGTTGTTCTTATCCCATGTGGAAACCAACATCTTGCATAATGGTAGCAAAAGTGTTACAAACTGCATCATGGGTTCCCATGCACTTGTTGCCATGAGTGCAACATAGAAGGTGGATACCCATAGGGTCGATGGCATTAATGTTTCTTTTTTTGACAAATTTCCACAACCTAATGACAAAAAATAGGGGCTAGTGAATCCAACAAAGGCATTTTTGATTTTTTTAAAAAAAATTCCATATCTTGACCCAAAAAATTAGAAGTAGTTAGATTTAAACAATGTGTTCCTACAGGTCACCAAAATTAGGCAGGATTCCAAAAGAGATCTACTAGCCATTAAGACAGTTACCATTTATTATTAATTAATGTTGAGGATCTTAAGCAATGCACTTACTTGAGGAATTTGATAAAACAAACATTGGATGTGTACGCATGCATTGAAAAATACCTACAATTGAAGGATGGGGTAGTCCAAATTGCATTCAAAACACTATGGAAAAAATTGGGGAAGATAATTGAAAGGTTAAGAAAACTAGTTGAGTTGTAAACCAAACACCTACCTTTGGGCCAAAAAATGATAAAATTTGAACATGATGGGCTTTAAATGTCTCGTCAAAGAGCATGCTAAAAAGGCTATGATGGTGCAAACACTCCGAAATGGAATCTTGAAGTCGAACCATTTGTTGCCGAATGAGTTGTTCAAATAGAGGAAAACAAACGTGAACTAGGGGTGGTAGAAGATCACATATTGCTTTAAGGTGTTGTCGGAAAAGGAAGGTGTTGTTCTTGATTCATGTTAAGGTTTCAAGAAAGAAGGGACGTTGATCAACCATAAACCTAACAGCTATGATTAAGCTACAAGGGCCCAACTCCTTAAATAGGCTACTGGGGCAATGGTGGTTGTCACTATAAGCTTAATGCCACCGAAAGTTATTGGGAAAAAAACTTGTTTACAAACTAAAGGTCTTTTTGGGCTATGAAAGGATCTTAGACCCAAAAGACGCCCAAACATTTGAAGGAGGGATGTGTCAAAAGGAATAAGGGACTCTATGAAGGTGTAGGAGGGAGTGTGCATCATAAGAAATACAATGGTCATTGCACAAATCAATGAGATAGAATTCCAAACATTGTTACCTAAACATCACCCATTGTAAGGAAAAGGTCCACATGTTAAACATTCTTTAGAAGGGCATTTTTTATGAAAGATGATGTGAATGATGAAACGCCCAATAAAACCCCCAAGACTCTAATTCCTTCAGATGTGATGGTAAACTAAAATGGGGTGTTGAAATCACATAGTAGGCCAAAAGGTGACCATGTTACATATTTTTGAGGTTGGATAGAAAGACCTATCGCACAAAGTTCGGTCTCAAAATGTTCATATGCAAATGATACAATTGAAGGGGGATTTATGATGTGAATGTCACCTGTAATGGATGTAATGGATGGAAATAAACTAGCAAAATACCAACTACCTATAAAACATAAAGCCTTAAAATGGGTTAAAACAAATAATACCCCTCCCACAAAAAAAAAAATATTCAATGCTCGAACAAAAATGATGAGTTGTATGATGTTTCCACTTATTATACAAAGTTCTTAAAATATGACCCTTTTTAACACCAAATTAAAGGCGTTTGTCACATCTAGCTAAAAAAAAACTTAGTTGGGATGAAGGTCCAAGGTGCACTTGATGTCATGGAAATTATTACTTCACAATTGCCTTTAATTGCAACTCTGAATTGATGTGGGGAAAAATGTGTTGTAAAAGCGTCATAAAATTGAAAGCATAAAACGCAACTTGTGAATTGATACAATGCTTGCCCCACTATAATGGGATGAACTCCACCTAAAAGCTTAGTCATGGCTAAAAGAGCTAGGTAGCTTCAAAGACACGTGCAATTTGAGGTGGAATGTGACCATATGCGATATGAAAACAAAGTTGAAATAACTAAAGGAATCCATTCATTGAATCTTCTAGGTGTTCAAACAATCCCAAAGGTGTTCAAAAACCATTCTAGAATGACCATTTGCCAATAAATGCAACATGCGTTAAAAAGCTAGCTTGAAGGAATTAGAAGAAAGTTCAAATTCTTGGTTTAGCTTGTAGTATTTTAGGACATAGCCGTCTAATTTAGGGTGTAATGCGGCAAAAACTAAAGTGTTGTCAAAAGATGTGGGTGCATGAGGAAATGGTGCCAAAAAACAAGTCATTCAAAATATTCCCTTACACATCCAAGAATTAAACTATAGAATAGGCGTTTATGAGCTAGAAGGTCATGTTGGGGAAAAGGTGTTAAACTCATACTTGTTGCCAAAGCTTGGCCCTTCCAAAAAAACCTCTTGCAAGTTTTTTTAATTGCTTACTAAAAAGCATTCAAGTTGAACCCGCATTTTTTTATGCCCTATTGCCTTGCCACAAGGGGGCAAAACGAAACACCATTAGAGTAACAAAAGAAACAGGTGCCAAGTTATCACATCATAAGGGTCCTGTGCCAACTTATCCAATGGAAAAAAAAATGCCACTTATACATCATGCCATAGAGTCATAAAGATGCAATTATACAATCAAGGACAACAAAAGCCTAAATGAAAGGATGACATCCAATGATAGAACCCAAGTCTAAAATACTGTAGGCAGGGTGGGAACAAGGGAAGGTATTGAACTAGGATGGTCATAGGGTCAAAACACAATCAAAACAACCACAAACACTATAAGAAATCACAATTTTTTTTATCAAGAATTTTGGTCAAAAAGCCCCCCTTCTATTTTTTTGCCCCCATGTCCAATTTGACCAAAGTGCCATTTTGGACTAGTCAATTTGGACCCAACCATTTTGATTAAGTCTTTTGGGTTGAGTTTTTAAACTAAGTATTTTTTACTAAACCACTGTGACAATAATATAATTTAAGTAGCGACTAGAAATATATAAAATTATTTTATTTAAAATTAATACGAAAATATTAATTTACTAATTAATTAATTATTCTACCTACCTTACCCTACCTACCTACCAAAACATAATGATTAATGCCAAAACATTATTTATTTACCTACCAACCCTATGTCCTAGGCCTAGGCTAAACCTTCTAACTTAACCACCTAGGTTAGACCAAGTCATTTAGGCTAGGTGAAACACCCTAGGCTAGACCAAGTAACTTAGGTTAAGTGGTCTAATAGGCTTTGCAACCTAGGCTACCTAATTAGGTCAACTAAATAGTCAAAATAACCTAGGTTGTAAATGTGGGGGATTTCAACTCCTTGGGATTTCAATTCCTCACCTCCACATTGAAGAAATAAGTCCTTAACCATTGCACCACCACCCATAAGGTGATTTTGTTGGACAACATATTTGTAATGAACATGATTTTGGACCAATTTACACAACTTACATAAATAGGTAGGTTATAGGTAGGATATGCTTATTAATAAATGCATGTACTTAAGTAACATGTAGGTTGCCAAATTAAACCTCAAAGAACAGCCAAAGAGTGGTTTAAGAAATTGAACCTTGCACCCACTCATTGGATAGAACTGTGCACTTGGATAGTGCAAAAATATGGCAATATCAATGTTGATGACATTTGAATCAAGCTTGATGTCATCAAACAAAAACCAAAGGAAAAAGTTTAGAAGTACTATGAAAGGTTGGACAAGCTTTTTCAACGGGGTTAGATATAGGATGCAAAACAATTCGCAAAACTAAGGCCAGAAATAAGAAAGTTATGCATGGTCAAAACATACATTAACATTGAAGAGGTGGTTGTTGCTGTTATTGAAATGGAACGGGTATTGGGAGAACTCGAGGAGACCCCATACAAACCTATGAAGGAAGAGCAAGATGAAAGAGTATTTGGAGAATCCACCATGGATCATCAACTCCATGTTTTGAATGAGACCCTTGTTAATTTCTTTGGGAAGGAGATTGATGGTAAGGTTGGACTTAGTACAACATTTTCTACCACCAATAATCATTGCCAATTATGCCGTTCAGAAGAACACATGGCCTCAACATGCCCTAAACTCATTGACACAAGGCCAAAATGTGCCAAGTGCGGAGGTGGGCACAAGATTGACAATTGTGGTCTAAAATGTTCATTTTGTTTTGGTTTAAAGCATATGGAAAATTGGTGTTGGAAAAAGTTTGCAAAAGGCCTATTTGCCACCACAAGTTTTCTTAAAGTATTGGTTGATGATGAAAAGAAAACTCTTTCAAAATTGAAACATATTTGTGGGGAGGACCAACATGTTTTTCTGAAGGTTAAAATCCCAAAAGCTTCCAACCCAATATTAGAACAAGAAGAGGGGATTGTTGAAGAAGAACACAAGGAAGTAAACATGGGAGTTGAGTTTGTTATAAAATCTAAGATTCCATCACATTTCATCAAGGGAAAGATTTCCCTAACTCTTATGAAAACCATCCTCATAATTTCAAGAGAATTTGAATATTTGGAAGGATTGATTAAGCTGACTAAAAGAAGAAAGGATGTTGAGGGACAAAAAAACCAAATAGCTGTAGTTCATGTAATTCCTGCAATCAAGAGAATGAGCATCAACAAAGCACATTGTAGCAAAACATTACATTTGGCAGTAAAGATCAATCAAGCATATATTGAAGGCTTGGTGGATATAAGGGTGTCTATGTTAGTTATGGCATCCAGCATCGTTAGAAAGGTTGGTGTAATGCATCTAATGGCTGGCCATGAAACCTACAGGACAACCTTTGGTATAGTGACATAAACACTAGGAAGAATTATAAAGCTTTTAGTAAAAGTAAGAGGGATTATATGTCAAACGATCTTCCTTGTGGTTGACATAGATAGCTATGATATGCTCCTTGGATTGGATTTCTTCATAAAGGTAGGAGCAATTGTAGATGTGGAGAAAGGCATCATATAGGTTTGCAACAGACCCGAGATGGAAGTGGAAGTACTGTCATTGAATGTAATGAGCATGTTGCAGGTATTGGAAAGATCTGAAGAAGAAAAGGGCAAAATTTGAGAGGAGTTGTTCAACAAAGAGATGGGACAACTTCAAATGAATAGTTGGGCAAGCTTGTTTAGATCATTAGATTTTGATGGTTTAAATGAGGAATCCTCCTTTGATGAGGATGTGGTGGAGTATGAAGGAAAAGTAGAAAATGATCCACGGGAGATCCTATTGAACCTGGGAAATCAAATTGAAGAATTGAAGGACCGTAGGATGGATTTGATTGTTGAAAAGGAAGTGCCCATGCAGATTTTGAATTTAATTATACAAGAATAACATCAAAACATCCTTGAAAGGTAGTTCACTAAAGATGATGACTATGTAGATTGGATAAAATGTGCAGTTGCAAAAGAAAATGCTGGAATGCAACAAAGATTAGGGAAGACCATTGAACCCAAGGTGCATTTATATCTAGTCCAAATATCTAACAATCGGACTGAGGGAGGTAACAAGTGGGCTCAAATTAAGACGAAGATAAGATTAGATGATTATTTGAATGAGGAACAACATAAACAACTATGGGATCTATTGGAAGAATTCCAAATGGTTTTTGCATGGCAAAAAAGGGAGTTGGGACATTGTTTTGTGGGAAAACAATTTATTGACACCCAAAGACTACCTCCCTACCACATTATTCCTAGATGGTTGTCTTATTGGGAGGAAACTAAAGTGAATTGGTAGATATAAGCATTGGTGGATTTAGGGAAGATGTGTAAAAGTGCATCAGATTATGCTTGTAGGGTGACTTTACCAATCAAGAAATATGGTAGTTGGAGATTTTGTGGAGATTACCGTCCACTGAATTTTCAGACAAAACAAAACTCCTTCCCCATGCCCTTGATTGAAGATGTTTTGAATCAATTGAGGCACTCACAATGGTTTTCAATGTTTGATTTATAATTAAGGTTTTGGCAAATTCCAATGGCACCTAATGATGTGAAGAAGAAAACAATAATCACCAAGTGAATGGAATGTTATGCCATTCGACCTAAAAAATGCCACCAGTACCTTTTCACAAACCATGGCTGACATATTCAAGGAATGGACCAACCAATTTTTGAAAGTGTTTGTTGACAATGTCAATGTACATAGCGAAATATGGAGTGAACATTTGTGTCACATCCAACTTGTTTTTCAAAAATTGATAGAGGTTAATCTCAAATTAAACCCTAGCAAGTGTTGTTTTGGTTCCAAGACTATTACCTTCTTAGGGCATATTGTGGACTACACGAGATCTCAACTTGATCTTAGGAAGGTGGCAGTAATCATGAATTTTCCCACACTTAAGACAACAACTAATGTTAAAGCATTTTTGGGACTAATAGGCTATTACAAGAGGTTCATTGCCAAATATGCAAAAATTGCAAAACCAATGTTTACCTTAACCAAGAAAGAATGTAAGTTTTTTTGGACACCAATATGCTAGGCAACTTTTGTTGTGTTGAAAAGGAGGCTTGTAGAAGCACCTATATTAGTTAGACTTGATTTCAACAAACATTTATCTTGGATGTTGATTGGTCAATGAAAGGTGTAGGACCCATATTATCACAAAAACTTGGAAGGCAAGAGCAAGTCATTATTTATGCAAGCAAGGGCTTGTCTCCAATATAACATCATTTTGACCCTACGGAGGGAGAATGCTATACTCTCATTTGGGGCATAATGTACTTTAAACAATATCTTCACCAAACCCCATTCTTGTTGTGCACAGACCACAAACCTTTGGAGTGGTTAGCCATTGTTTTGGATGCATATGGTAGAAGAGGACGTTGGATCATGATGTTGCGCGATTTCTAATTCAAGATTATTCACTACGCATGAAGCTAACATTTGAACATTGATGTATTGACTAGGAATCCTATTGACTTTCTAGAAGAGGATGAGGATTTTGGATGTGATGTGATGGATAGGAACATGAACCAAGAGACAAACCATCACCCGTAGAGAGTGATTCTACTAATGAGGTTGTCATGAATATGTTTACTTTGCAACACATTAACCAAGAAGCAAATGATGATGAAGCACATCTGGCTAGAAATGAGTGTGATGGATTGAGATAAAGAACTACCTCTAATGAATCATGTGGAATACAAAAGGATGGTTGTTGAAGCTCAAAACATGGTGGATGAAGCCAAAGACAACCATAAAAGCAAAAGTGTGGATATAGTTGTACAATGTGAAAATGATCAGTTAAGGCAAATGGATATATGGGAAGACAAAACGTCAATGGTGTTGTTAATTGGTGGACATTTGGAAGTTGGAATCTATGACACTTCCAACATAAAGAGGTTAAGAAGTGAGTAATGAAGTACCATTGGTTGGAAGATACCCTATTCTTCCAAGACCTGGTGGTACCTATGTTTATAGAACGAAAGGTGCTAATTGAGAAAATACATGAGGAGATTGGACATTTTGGGGAAGTGTGGACACTTGATGAGATAAAAGAAAGGTTCTTTTGGCATGATAGAATTGAATCTATCAATAAGTTTGTCAAGATTTGTGAAAAATGCCAATTAACTAAGTAGTTTGGAAACATGAAATCTAGCATTGAAGAAATGAAAAGCATTTGCGATTTTTTTTATTGTGCTACAATGGACACTACTGGACCACTATTGGAATTAACTTATGGCAATAAGTATGTGCTTGTGGTTATTGACCATTATTCTAAATGGTGTGAAACATGGCTTATTAAAGAACATGATGTTCTTATTGTTGTTAAGTTTCTAGAAGATGATGTTATTTATAGGTATGGAGTGCCAAAATACATTCTAATTAACAATGTTAGTGAATGGATGAAGTAATTTACTAAAGTTTGTCAAAATTATGGCATCACACATCAGTTTATAGCACCAGCCTGGCCTCAATGCAATGGCATGGTTGAATGTTTGATAAAGACCATCAAACACAAATTGACAGTTATGGTAGCTAACAACATACAACACTAGGATTTTCTACTACCATGAATACTCTTTGGGTATTTATGTGGCATCTAAGCCAGCACAAAATACTCTATATTCATGGTGCTCATTAGTTGTACACCCAAACTAAAACCATTGATGACAATCTTAATGGTTTATGTGATGTGTTTGATGAGCATGTAGGTCTTGAAATCATGGCAAATCAGATGATTCTTAAAATGTAGTTGATTACCAATGTGCACAAATCTTTTCTTGAAAACATGGAAAATGTTCAAAAGAAATAGAGGAAGGTATATGCTGCAAGAAAGGGACTCTAAACCTTTGAAGGCTTTGTAGAAAGTAGCAAGGTCAAGATGTGCAAACCTGGAAAAAAAAAATCTTTGTTCAATAATTGAGAGGGACTTTACATTTTTATTAATTATAAAAATGGGAAGGGATTTCAAAAGCAAAACCATGGTAGTAGAATATGTATTCTCAAAGATTTCAAGGAACAACGCAATAACATGCAAGAAGGCATTTGCAATTATACTTGTTTGTAGATTAATATTCATCTATGAGGAGTGGTGACACTTGTAACCTAAAATAGTGTCAAAAACTTTTTGTGGATGAACACAAATGGAAGTAGGAATCTTAAGTCAGTTGGGTGGTAGATGATGCCAAATTGTGAAGTAGTTATGTTTTGTTAGGAATTGAGGATGCCAAAAGTCTAGTTTTTTGTTTTATTTTTTGCATTTGGCTTTGTTTTGTTATTTTGTAAGTTACTATGTTTAATATTGTTTTTCAATGGAATGGTTTAGGTGAGTTGGTTTCAGTGATGGAACGGAATCCTTGCTGCTTGGTTAATGATCTTTATGGTGAGTGTGAGTCACGGTTCTTGGAGATGATTGGTACTATTGTTTCTAGGGAGTGGGAGGATGAGGTTAGGGATGGACTGTATGAAGCGAGATGAGGAGGCCAAAAGGCATGCATTCTTGGGGGGAGAAGCTAAGTTCCGATCTTCAAATTGTGAAGTTGCTGAGTTTTTGAGTAGGAATAATGAATAGTTGGGGATGAATGCCCTTATGAGGTTTTTTTTATCTTTAACCTATTACATGTGTTTCGTTGTGCCATGAGTATCAAGAGGAAATTAAGAGGTTTAGAATCTATGATTAGTGACCAATTCAAGGGAAGGGATGAAAAAGTCTAGCGATTTGAGGAGTGGTTGTGGTGGCAGCCATCATTCTATTTTTAGGTTTTGGGACCTCAAAATGAAAGTGTTATATGGTTTGTTCTTAGAAGAGAGTACCTATGTTATATTGGGAGTTCTAAGGATTTAGGAATAAGTGGGCATTTTAAAGTTTATGTGAAGGGTTTTCATAATCACTAGCATTGTTCCTAGTTTGTGTCCAACTTCTGAATGGGAATGATATGCTATTGAGGGGATAACATTTGTGGGGTTTTGTTGTTGAATGATGAGCTACCACACTCACTCACTATTAGTTATTTCTGTGAAAGGTAATCAAGAGACTGATCCCTTCAAGTCCTTGTTTTTGAACTGTGAAGTTCTTCAAGTAGAAGGATCTTCTGTTTAAGACAAACACTTGTTGTAACCTCATTTTTGTTCCTTGGAAATATTTAGCAAAACTTGGTGAATCTACATAGAATCTATTAGGGAGTGCCATGACATAGTCATCCCCCCCCCTTCCCACCCCTCCCTCTTTTTGGTGACACCACCAAGAAATTGAAAAAAAAATCCAATTAATCACAACTTTTTTGATTGATGGGCTAATAAACTTCATGCTTAAACCTTCAAAATATATATAATAAAAAATTGAGAAAAAATTATGAAAAAAGTTCATATGCCAATCATGTCTTTTTGGGCTCATGGTGTAACACATGTCCAAGCCACCTCTGAAAATGATTATGAAAAATTCTAAGCTTGGACCATCAAAATTTAATCATTCAAATTAATTTTTTTTTAAAATTTTAAACTTGCTGCTAGACCCACCTATTTGAGGTGGACTAACAAGTGGGTTTAGAGTGGGCTTGGCACAAAGTCCATTAGACCATGAAACATTATCCATAATGCATTTAATAATAATTTTTAATCCTTTCACATTTCCTCAATCACTTGGTCTTTCAACTTTGTGCAAAGTGAACTTGAACCTTGAAGTGGCTTTTCCTTCAAACATATATTTTTTATTTTAATAATCATGGGCTTTCAAGCTCTACTATAAAAGAGCTTGAAAGCCCATGTTCAATTTGTTTCATGTTTGTGGTTTGGGGTTGGGCAACAAGTAACCCTATATTGAATATGGTAAACACTAAACAATGATAGAGGCACAAATAGGGGGTGTGTGTGGGGGTGGAAATGCTTTTAAGTAAAGTAAAAACACCTAAAACCATTAGAGCACCTTGAACAGTGTCCTAATATGAACACACGTGATTGGCATTCGCTCATATACTACTACCAAAATATACCAGCAGCCAGGAGCAACCATAGTCATGCATAACTAGCAAAAATATTTTGACAAGTATTTTGATGCCCATTATAGAATGACATCACATATATAACTGCTTTGAAACTTTGGGTGCACAAAGTACCGACCAACCTTATCAAAACACTTTACTTCTGATTGATTTCTTAAGTTTTGTGAAACAGAATGAAATGAACCCTGTATCATATCAGTTTTCAAGTTGGATTCTCTTTTGGGAAACTTAGAATAAGTCTCTTGAGCTAAACCTCCCATGAACATATTTCCTTCTTGGGTGGAGTTTTTTCTGGAGTTAAAATTTTAGATTTTTTTAGTGTACATGAGGGTTGCAAAAAGGGTACACAACAAAGTGAAGGAAGTCCATCCCAATCATAATTTAACAACATCTATATTATTAAACTAGATCTTCTTTGAATGTCAATCTCAGCATGAATTTTCAGTTTGGAGTATATATATGATTGTTATCATCTATATGGATTGGACGGTAAAAAGGTATAGATTGGACAGTATTAAGGTACACTTTTATTGCGGTCCAATCCTACTATCATTTATTGGGTGAATGGGTCAAGAATTGTGAGTGCTTGAGATTCATACAGTGGATTTGCTAAAAGTGTTGGATCTGTATTCTGGTTGAAAGTCTTCTATATGGACGGTGAGCCAACCAATTTTTCAACGGCTCCCACAAAGAATTACAACTGACATACTTTTCACAAGCTGTGTTGGAATGGGAGTCTGCTGAAGTACCCCATCCTCAGTTGTAATGCATTTTTGTTATGAATCCATGGCAAATGACCAACAGGTCTCTGAAATGCAAGCGTTAGTTAGACCTATAGTACAAGTTGTCTGGAAGTTTTTCTTTGTGGTCCACTACTATGTGGAGCCTACAACCCAGAACCTCGAGCCTTAAAACCCTAAACTATACAATCCAGACCCTACAACTTGAATACTGACCCTAATCACTTAAACCCTGTTTCTTCAACTCTACAACTTAGGATCATTACACCCTAAACCTAAAATGGGTAGCTATTAGTTCACCTAAACTGTGTGAACTAGTCACCAGATTTCTGTTTTCAACCCCAGTTCAGTGTTTTCATCCTCAATATGGCTGACTTTGTATATACCCTCAAACAGGGGATGAAACAGCATATTGAGGACTAAAGCGGAGGTCCAAAGTCCAAACTGGACAGAACTTTATGGATCAGTTTTAAATGTAACATCTCGAGTGCATTGGGTCTCGCAAAAAAGCATCCAAAAGTTGGATGACGTAGCCTCCTCTAATGAAGGTGCCTGGAAGAGATCAAAACCTGCCAAAAGCACAAAACAAAACAAAGGAAAAATCCCTCTAAGTTAAAAGACTTTTTGATTCATCTCATTCATTTGGCTTTCAACTTTGCAGCCCACCTGCTTCCAGCCATAAAACAGAACACCAAGTTGCTTAGAGAGGGCTCAAACCAAACCAATTACATGAACACCACCACTGTTGGCAAATCTGAGAAGTAATAGAAACCTTTGAAATCATGCAAACCGTAACAAGTGCAGTAACCTACTTTTCGTCTCCTTGGGTTGTTGTGTCCTGACTCCTGATCACTGTTTGTTCTTTTTTTTTTGTTGATGAATTTGAGCAAAATTTCAACCCTGCAAATTAAAATGTAATGCTCTTTCAAATATATTCCTTGTTTTCTTTTGAAATTGTTTGCCAAATTTTAGAGAAAAAAATTTCAGAAATTTTTTCCACACATATACACAGTTCTTAGTTTTAAGGCAGTTTTTCACCAGTTTTCTTGACAGTTTGCAGAGCTTTTTTCCAACAGAGTCACCAATCAGTGCTAAATCTTTTTTGGGATGATCACCAATGATGCTAACTCAGAAAATTGAAAAAGAAACAAAGGTCCTGACCCCTGATTATTACATTGCTGCATTTGGGATTTACCTAGATATTGGCATAGTTTATATGAAATGACGAAATAATTCCTCAGTAATTATCTAATTCCTTGATAAACCCAATTGGTGCATTGATTTCTGAGCTCTTGTATAATCCTTAATCAAGCTTGCAAATTTCCTTTCATTACATGTCAGTGTCAAAACACTTGACATTGTGTACTAAAAGTCTCCTTTGTCATGGAACAGAAAAACCACCTCCCTGCATAAGGGCTTTGTGCTTTATGCCAAATTCAAACACCATCAGAACAAATGATAGAACTGTGTAACATGGTCAAGTTATTTGAATTCAAAATGACCTTTGAACAGAATATGCCTAGTACAGCTTAGGTCTTCAACTGCCACTCACAATTTACAAACTGGTTTCCAAAAATGCGAAAAGAAACCCCAGGGTGATGATTCAGTGGCGCATCCCAGTGTTTTTATTTTGGGTGAAATTTCACCAAATTTTGACCTGAAAATACCATTTCGACCTACATAAAGGATTTTTCATGGAAAAAAATGACCCAAATTCGCCAGATCTTGAAAAAAAAAAAATCCCCAATCATCCAATTTGTATGATAAGTTCCAGTAGTTAACCAAGAATAGATAAGGATTCTGGTTTTTTTCTCCTTTCATATTTAGTATGTAGTCAAATCTGGCTAAATCATCTTATGACGATTGCTACTGCAGTTAACTCACAAAATTGAAAAAATAAAACTGGTGGAAACTCTGTCAGGGGCCCTAAGACCTGAAAAGAGGTTCTAGGTTCAAACCCAGTGGTGTGCAGGTGAAAACCCTGCTGGCCCTCTGCCACTGAGCTGGCCTTGGGGTTGCCATGGGCTTGTCGGTGAGGTGTGCTGTTCTGCTTTTAAAAAATGAAAATAAAAACAACCTAAAGGGCACAGCTTAGGGACTCTAGCGGTCATTCACACATTGGTTCCAAGTTCAAGTTAAAATCTTATACCAAAATCCTACAGAAATGCAAAGTCTCTTCCCTACAAGTCTCAAGAGGACTCACATAGTATTTGCTTCTCTTCTCCTCTTCCACCAACGGGAGTGGAAGATTTGGTTAAGTTTGATTGGGGTGATCCAAAAAAATATTCATCAATACTGAGACCACCAACATCATTTGGGGGTCCTCTCAAGACTAAGGCCCACTTTGGATGAGGGTCCAATTTTCTAGGAACCAATTTAGACTGATTTCAAGCAAATTGAATCCTTGAGTTGGACTATACCTTGGTCCCTAGCCTGATTCTTCAATCTCCAAATCAGGAGCTCTCCTTTTAGCATTGTTTTTTGGTCTAAACCAATTGATTTTCCCTCCAAAACAGCTGCCATGTAGGTTTAGCCTCAATTTGCCACTTTTTGGTCTTGGACCCTCGTCTAAAGGCCTTGGGACCAATTTAAAGCTTTCCATTAATAAGATTGCTTGAATTCATTGGTCCCTGGACTTTGGACCCTTGTCTAAAATCGCCCTAAGATCAGGGTGGTCCCTAGATAAGGGGGTCCTCAAAAGACTCAAATTGTGGGTCCTCACAAACCTAGAGCAGATCACGCAGAGGACATGTTCTCAACATGATCATTTGTTGGGAAACAAAAAGCTCTGCACAGCAGGGACTAGCCTGATTCACGGTGCAACGTTGTGGGCTCGTATGACTTAGAAAAGTGTAAAGCACCTCTAGAGTATGTTTACTGTATTTGGACGTCGCCTTATTCTCAGTAAACTTTGAACTTCAAAAGAGGATCCCACCCTCCATGTTAGGTTCCCCAAAATGAAAACACTTTACATGTAAGGTTCCTCCTCTCCTGCCAAGTGAAATCACAACAGTCCATTTATGAAAGGAAAACTCTACTAATACTTTACACTGGGTAAGGACCAGTGCTGTGCAGGTACCTGGATCCAAGTGTTAAAACTGATAGTTCTGGATCCGGGTATAAGAACTTGACCTAACTAATTTTAAATATGAAGAACTCAATTTAGACCTTTACTTGTGAACCACCCAATCATAGTAGAATTGGGGTAAAACTTGAAACTTTTTACCAGCCTGTTTTTGGTGAAAGAAACTCTGGGGGACTTATCTGAGTTTTAGTGTCTTAGATGGGTACTAATAGGGTTTAGAGTTCCTTTCATCACTTTGAACTTGTGCATATGAGTTTCCTCTTTGTGTATAAGCTACCAGCTTTGATTTTGGTTTATTTGATTTCTTTAATTTGGTTTTTGTCTATTTGAGCTTCGATTTTTTTTGTACTTCGATTTATTTAGTGTATGTGCTTCTTTTGAAATCATACCCTAAATCCTAACCATGCCAATAACTGTATCCATTTCAACAACCCTAAACTTTATACCCAATAGATGTCATGAGTTGAAAAAAAAATTTGAACCATACCCAAAGGTTTTGAAATATTTTTTTAAAAATTCAAAACTTTATGTGAAAGTGTAACCAAAGTTATAAAATACCAAAGTTATAAAATATTGAAGATAGGATGTTATCTTTAAAATCAATACTCACACAACACTATAAGGACCCCAAACTAGGTTGGAGTGGCATTTTGAGTCTTGCCTTGAACTCTCACTCCACAAATGACTCTCATTCCCAAAAAAAACCCATTCTTGATCCTTAGTATTATTGGTTGAATATTTATATTTACCCCAACTAAATGGCCAGGTCTAAAGTAAGCTTTTGCAATCTAGTTGGCATACTATGAATATTGAAGAGAATCAACTAAATATCATACTTCGCTAATATTAACTTTGTAACAACCCACCAAAACCCCTTTATTTGGAAAAAATCAATATTTTACTTATATTTGAATGTGAAGATTTGCATACCCTCAACACAGGTCATGTATATGGTTGTTGATATCAAGGTTATATCCTTGGAATTGATCCACTATGACATGGAATGGTGATTATATATTTTTACAAGAAGTGGGAATGAGTGTGTTTGTGGAGATGAAGTTGACCTAATGGATGAAAAGATAAAAGGAGAATATGACAAGAGGAAAACTACAAATCTTTCAACAGTTGCAAGGATCAAAATGAATGGGAAGGGTTAAAAATTGGATCAAAGGAAATTTAGGTGAAAAAGCTCATTTTTTTGGATTCTTCTTCCATTTAATACTTATGTGATTTGTTTATTTATAAGTGAATGTATGACATTGATGTGTTGTTCTTGATTATTTTGTGTGTGTTGTGGTTGAATGTATGACATTGGATGTGGTTTCTGTTTTAGGTTTGGATGGAATTAGGTCTCCATAAATTGTTCTATTGCACTCATGGTGCTTATTGTAATATGACCATGTGTAATAAAAAAATTAAAGGAATGTGGAAAGAAATAATGAACAACACAAAAAATTTATAATAAAATAAGGGTATGGGCATCTTAATTGAGGAGATAATGGGAGATGTTAAAGGGGATTTTAAATTTGTTGCTGATTTATCAAGGGTTTGTCACCTAACATCAATGAGCTCCTTTCTATTTTTGAACTTGTAATGTGGGTGTTATGTGGGATTGGGTTGTCAAACTTTATCTATAACTTGGGGTATAGGAGATGGTTCATTGTGGTTGCATTTTTCTAAATGTGGTAGTTGGGTGAGAAAATCTTGTGAAATAAGGGTCGTTTAATTTCATATATGGGTTCAAAGGTTACAAAGTTGGAAGGAAAGTATAAATGCTTAGGAATCTAATTTTATATCCAAGGATAGAAGGATCTTCTAAGAATTTTTTTTGTTAAAGTTAGAATTTCAAAGGCCATATCCAAAATTCTATGATGTTTGGAACTTGTTTATCTTTAAAAATTCCCCATTTGAAGTAAAACTTTTGATTTCAAAAGATTCCACTTTTGTATAACATTAAATTATGTAAGAATTGGATTAATGAGACTCTCTTCAAAAAAAACAAAAAAAACATTTAACATGAAACACATTTCAATCCATAGGAGTGCAAAAAAATGACACCATGAAATGTAATTTTGAGCACTTTAGGTTACAAATACCCCCACATCAAGAAACACCAAAATTTGAAATTTTTCCATGTGAATAACAAACTGTCTTTCTTAAGGTGGCCTAAGTTGTTGACCCAAGTGTGAACATGACTATGTGAACAAGACCAAACAATATAACCAAATTGCGAAAACAATATTTTAAATTTGATTTCTTTGGAATTTGAAAATATTTGAATTTTCTTTGTAATTTACTCAAAATTCAATGTTTTCAACACTTGAAGTCTAGAAAATTTTGATTTAAAAATTCCCTCTAAGAAATCCCACTGATTATCATTGATAACTTTCCAACAATATCAATAACATGGTCCAATTTCCTTAAAATTCCTACTTTTGGTTTTTTGATTTTTCAAGGATGAAATTGTACAATATTCAATAACTTTTCATTATTATGAAACCACTTGGTGCACCCATATTTATAAGGGTTTTTTCAAGACATTAGGGTAAAAACACAGTCAAAGGAACCACCCATGTGAGTGGACATTCTTTGAAATTACATATGTGTATGTTTGAAAGATCATGAGTGAAGCATAATAGTTTGGATTGTCATATTTTTTTTGGAATATTTTCCATTAATTCCAAAGATTACATGCTCAAAGCTTGACACAAATCAATTTTGTTTTTGCATGTTCAAAACATTCAAACCTCAAGAATGGACATCCTTATTTTTTTCAAATGTTTTTTTTTTCTACCAAATGTGCACCATTCTTTCTAAAATTTGGAAAGGATTTTAACATTGATTATTAGAAAAGCAAAAGGACTTGAACTAATGATTTTTTTCTGTATAGCTAATTTGAACACATTTGGTTCAAAAATGTTTTTGACCCTGAAAATTATGGATTTAAAAAATGTGCCTTTAATAAAAGTTGTTCACGTTTATATGATAGAGGACATGAATGCATTATATAAGATCAATTTTTAGTCAAAGTCTATTTATATTTAAAATGTAATCTTAAAAAGAGTACCTAAAACACAAAATTTAAAGTTATAAATTAACACAAATTTAATGACACAGGTCATGTGTAATCTTTGGAAAAGGACTTTTACCTTGGCACCCCTAATTCTTTTGACCATGTTTTCATCCATTAGAAAAAAATCCATTTGTGAAGCTTCTAAAGCTCAGGCCATTAGTAGAATTTTTGGTTTTTTTAACCAATAAATCTAGTAAAAAAAATACCCAATTTGGATAGGCATAAAAAAAACCATTTGATCATTTTGGACAAATCAATTTCGACATGTCCATTGTGACAAGGGTGGTTTTTTTTTTTAGCAAAATATGGACCATTTGATTGGTCATCTTGACTAATGAGCAATGGACCATTTGACTAATCAAAATTTTGCCCATATTTGAATATTTTATTTTAAAAATTATTATAAAAAAATAATTTGTGGTAGGTAGGTAGGTAGGTAGGTTGTAAATATGCATGCAAGTAGGTGGTAACCTACCCTACCCCACCTTATCCTACTTGATCTATTTTAACCTAACTTAATATATCTTATTTAATTTACTTAACATAGATTACTTAGTACCTTAGCCCCTTGAGCATGTACATGAATTATAAATGTTAGGAATTGAACCCTTGACCTCCCCAACAATAAACCAAGTCCTTAACCAATGGACCACATTATCAAAAAATGTTCAACTATTGTTAGGTTTTTTATTTCTTATGTTTATTCCAACACATCATTCAAGACTATGAGGTACAAAGGTAGGTAGGTGGGTAACTAGATAAATAAGTAGGTAATAATTAGTAAGTAGGTGGGTATGTAAGTAATGCAAAGCAAAAGTAGACTTTAATGTCCATTTTTGCACGTCACAAAATAGAAATCCAGTATCTTTTATCATGTACTCCAATTAATAAGGAAATTTATAAAAAGGGATTCATATTTATAATATACATTGTTATAAGAAGCTAATAGCCAAAAAAAAAAAAACCAAATGACCATTTTTTGGTCTTTGGGGGACTTTTAAATTTGTGTTTCATCTTATATCATAGTCCATACACATTTTTAAATGGATTCATAACTCTTGGAATATTAAATGAAATACGAGTGAGGGCAACCCGTGGCTACGCCACTCCAACCACCCGTGGCACCTCGCCCGGCCCCCTGAACAACGGGTTTTTTCTTTGAGGACCTCGTTTCAGGTCCCCAACGACGGGTTTTCTTTTTGGGAACCTCGTTTCAGGTCCGTCTCGAGGTCTGGACTGGGTACTGAGAATCTCGATTCAGGTCCTTTATCGAGGATTCTGGCCACCTCGATTTAGGTCCTCGAAGGTTTTGAGGACCTCGCTCGTTTCAGGACCTCATCCCATCCATGAAATCCCATTCAGGTCCATCAGCTGTCAGTTGGGTAATAACTGTCACAGACACACAGACTGACAG
>Ga0116227_10000414_pt1 | contig 81832 bp, 48 predicted proteins | sample S1TSphgellanicum_FD_89693 | JGI IMG/M metagenome (GOLD analysis project Ga0116227, IMG submission 89693) | Host-associated microbial communities from peat moss isolated from Minnesota, USA - S1T2_Fb - Sphagnum magellanicum MG | ecosystem: Host-associated > Plants > Peat moss > Unclassified...
ATACTAGGAGAGCTTCTGAGGGTGATTATCCCAGAAGGAATGCAGTTGTGGTGGCAAAGAGGGGTCGGACGGGTACCTTTGTGAGTTCTGTGTCTTGGATTCGTTCGTGTCCCCCTTCTTTTTTGGTTACATATGTATGTATGTCTTTCACTTGAAATTACATCCAAAATGAATATTGATATATATTTAAATAATTTATAAATCAGATTAATTTTTATTTTCACTCAAATTCATGGTGTGGTGAAGATGTGTGATTCATTCACATCAACAAAATTGAATTGTTAAATCTTTTTATGCATGCCTTCATAAAATTGACATTAAAAATATTTCATCTTTTTAGGATAGGTCTTCTTATATTCAATCTTTGCACATTGTACATATTTGAAATCAACTTACTTTCAAATTTTATAAAAATTTCATAATCTTTAATCACATCACAATAACAATTTAAACCATTTTTTTTGCAACACTTTAAAAAATTTGTAACATTATCAAAAACATATCGTATGTAATTTTTTTTTTGAATCACATGTGTAGTTCATTTCATATGTCATTTTTCACATCCCTCATATAAGGACATGATATTTGTGATCAACAACTTTTAAACAACTAAAAAATTTAAATCATAATGTTTAATATTTTAACCATCGAACATCTATGGGTGAATGGAATTCATGTTACATTACAAATTTAATAATTGAATTACATCCCTTGTTTAACCCAATTTTTTCAAAGATGATTTCATTGTAGACTATGTCATCAAGTGGGGCATTTAAAAAGTACGGACATCATTAATTATTATCCTGCATTGATGCAAATCAATGTTTTAAACATTAAAAATAAGGCATAAAATGAAACATCTAAAATCACACCATCCTTTTATGCTTTTGATTATGTATTTTCCTCCAATTATTAAATGTATAAATATGCAACATCATATTCAGTAATGGGTGAAAGCATGGTAAAATATGTCACTTAATGATTTTTTTTCATGGAAGAAATCATAAAAACTATTTTTAAAATCTTTGTTAAGGAAAATAGAAATGGAATTTGAAAATATATATTTTACTATAGAGAAAACATTAAAGAAAGGAAAAGCACAAAACTTGCCCAAAAACTTATTTAACAATTTGTTCACTGAGCATTGGAGAATCATTTATTATTTATTTAAACATTTTATCAAAATTCATGTCAAAATTCATTGTAATTTTTTTTCTTAATTACAATATTGGCATCTCATATATCATTAGTTGATTTATGGTTGCTTGCAAATCTCCATGGTAATAGATGTGAGTTTTGTTTTTTGGAAATTTCATTAAATTATTATTATGTTAATTGTTGTTGCTATCATTTGTCATTTTGGTATTTGTCTTCCTCTATTCCCTCGTATAGAACTCCTTTATTCTTCATTATGATATGTCATATCACCTCAAAGGTAACACTATTTTTATTGGATCATTGTTTTTTTAGGATGAATTATTTATATTCTTTGAAGCAATATCACTTAATGGAATCGCATGTTGGCCCATTATGCAACTAATCATAAGGCTCACAACACACATGTTTTGTATTGTATTTAAAACTTGACTATAACTCATAAATAACATAATATGAATTTTCACAAGTAGGAATCCATACACCCATTATCAAATCAAGAAGCATTCAATTAACAATGCTTCAATGACAAAATTTTAAAAACTAATTGATGGTTTGTTCATAAAAATATTTTTGATCAAAGTGATCCTATAAGTTTGAATTCATAATTTATTTGTTTTTAATTTTAATTTAAATGACTATACATGGTTTTCTAACTATGATATAGGTGTAACAAGGGAATGCATTGCTTGCATGTTCACAAAACATTGGTTTTAAATACAAATTTCAAAAGAATATGCTAAAAGCTGAATGTGGATTTGTACATGAACTTGAAATAGTTGGACCAAAAGCCTTTGATTCAAATGACTTGAAGGATGTCTAGTTTTATAACATTTGGCATTAATTTTGGTCTATGAACTTTATAAACATCCACCATTGCCATTCAAGTTTTTCTAATTGATTGTTGAAGCCACCAATACATATAATAAATATCCCATTATTAATTTTCTACACTAACAATCTACTCAAATGGTCTTTCCCATGCAAAACAAATTTGCATAGTGTTAAATTGTGGTGGGGTTGGGTGCTTGACAAATCACCATGATTGTTTTTTACCTCACCCCATTTTAATTTAGTCCCAATACATAACTAGACATGTTTCATAGTTATAATCTAAGGAACTAGTATATAGGTTAAATTCAATGGTTGCAATTTGTGTGAATTGGAATTAATATAATATTAATTTTCCATCTTTATATATATATATATAAGGCCATGTAAAGGTAATCACAAATCATGTTTGTAATTAATTATAATTGCTAACACAAATGGTGTAGGGCAAGACCAATAGATGGAATGTGAATATTTGAAATTTTCATTTTTTTTTAGTATTGTAATTATTTTGGTGATTCATAATTGCACCACTTGTAATGCTTTCAAATATTTAAAATGGACACATGTACATAGGTAGCTAGGCCTATAGGTTTTGGGTAAATAAGGTAGGTATGCAAACATGTTTAAGGTTTTTTTTATCAACTCATCCCAAATGGCATTTACATTTGAATGGTTATAATGCATATTAATTTTGGGTAGTTATTAATTTTATGAAAAACCTTTTATTCTGGTTCATCAAAAATAATTTACGATTATTCTAATTTGAGATTTAATCCCATAAAAAACTGGAACCCCAAGTTTAATTTTGGTGTAAGTTTTGAAAAAAGTCAAGTTTTAATTTTGGTTCCACGTTTGGTAGTCAAACCCAATTCCAATTTCAAACAACCTAGTCTAAATTATTGACTATTCTCCAAAAAAATTCCTAAAAAAACTATTTTCAAAAGTTCCAGTTTCAGTTCCAAAACTAGATTTGGGTTTAGTGCAAGTACTAAATTCCAAAAATCAAACTTGGTTTTGATTTAGTTTTTATTAACTAGAATTATAATTAAAAAATTTAATTGACCAAACCAAGTATTCACCCAACACTATTGCATACTACATGTGCCAATGTATGTTTCCACCTATTTATATAATTTAAAAAATTGAAATTGTTGACAAAAGATATGAAATAAACTTTCATAAAATGAAAACACTACAACATTGTTCTATATCCACATAAAAATGTTTGTTACATAATCTAGTTACCTATTACCTACTATCCATTACCTTGCCTACCCTGCTTATGTATCAGATTTAGCATAAGTTACAACCTACCACCTACTACTTATTAGTTTAACCTAACCTAACTTTCCTACCTACCTATTGTATTTAAGCCAAATTTACCAATTAATTATTACCTAACCAAACTACTTATAATCACCTATTCATTATGCCATAAACATGGTTTTTGGGATTACGTAAATGACTACATTTGTAATTATCTATGCCATACATGATTTTTTTGTGATTACATCACTATATACTCCACACATCCATGATGTAACTACCACTAACTATATCCCTAGTGCTAACTATAAATGCACTATGAAAAATTATGTTCGTGAAAACTTCACTACCCTACAATTAAAGCTTTGCAACAACTAATATGTAACTACACTATAACTATCCCCTATAAACATAAAGAATTAAAAAAATTAAATGTCATTTCAAAAATTTATGGAATTCTCTTATAATTACATATTAATCTCAAGATGGACCTTTATACAAGTGAGTGTATGCATTATACATATGATTTTGGTCAACCATGTTTGATTTTGTTAACAAGTTGCACAAGAATCACATATGATAATTACAATACATCTAGAATAAATGAAACACACATAACAATTATTTTACAACTATTATATTGGATTTTTATGCAACTACCTAACGATTAACTATCATTATTATTATAAGTTAAATTAGCTTAACTTAAACTATTATTAATTAGCATAGAACATTATTAATTAATGAGAATAATTATAATGTAATTATCAATACAAGAGATCATGGCCTTTTTTATTAGAAATTTCGGTCAAAAAAACCCCCCACATGGTTTTTTTCCCCCCATGTCCAACTCAACCAAAAGGCTATGTTGCACAAATTGTTTCAAATCCAACCCTTTTGACTAGGTCTTTTTGGTTGGTTTTTTAACTAAGTTTTTTTTATTGAACCATCGTGATACTGATATAATTTGGGTAATGACCAAAATTTTATATTATTTAATTTTTACTAAAAAAATATGAAAATGTTAATTAATTACCTACTTAATTAATAAACCTAAAAAATTATTTATTGTCCTATCAACCCTATGTCCTAGGCCTAGGATAGGCCACCTAACTTTACCACCTAGGCTCAATCAAGCCATTTAGGCTAGGCCAAATAACCTAGGTTAGGTGGTCTAATAGGCTTTGCAACCTAGGTTACTTAATTAGGTCATTTAAATAACCAAGGTAACCTAAGTTGCAAATGTGGGGACTTGAGTTCTTCACCTCCAAATCGAAGAGTCCATTTTTTAACCGTTGCACCACCAACCCATAAGGTGATTTTCTTGTACAAAATATTGTGATGAAAATGGTTTTGAATTAACATATTGTAATTAACTTCCATGAATTTTTTTCAACATATTATACTAAATGAAATTGAATTGTTTTATAATACTTACATAAATAGGTAGGTTAATCTAGGTGGGTGGGAAGTACCTATTAATAAATGCATTACCTAGGTAACATGCACATTAAAATCTACTAGGCCTTATAAATACCTACTAAGTCTATGTTGATACCTACCTAGTAAGCTACTTATGCCTATGTTATTTAGTAGGTTATGTAAATATTTATTAGCCTATTAATAGACCTAATTTAAGCATACTAGGTAGGTAGCTTAGCTTATTAGGTAGGTTTCAGCCTTGGTTACCTACCTAATAGGCTAAACTACTTACTTAATATGCCTAAGTGACTTAACTTAAGTTAATTACATATTTAATAGGCTTAGGTAGCCTAGGTTAGGTTATGTACCTACCTAGTAGGCTTAGGTTAAGTTACATATTTAATAGGTTCAAGTGGCTTAAAATAAACTACCTACCTAATAGGCCTAAGTGGCTTAGGTTAGGCTACCTACTTAGTGGGCCTAGGTGGTTTATACTATGCAACTATCGAATAAACTTCAATAGTTTTGAAGTTTGGCTACCTACCTAGTAGGCTTAAGTGGCCTAGGCAATTTACATAACTAATAGGATAGGCTACTTACTTACTAGGCCTAGGTGACGTATGTTATTTATCGAGTAGGCCTAAGCTAATAAACTATTTACATGGTTAATAGGTTTACCTAATAAGCCTAGGTCACCTAGAATACCTATTTAAAAAGATTACACTACTTAGGTTACATCTTAAGTAGCCTATTAAATAGGTTTAAATTAAGCTATGTAGCTATACTATTAACTAAGTTAATTATTACCTAACAAGTAGCCTAATATCCTATTGGTTATATTTAAGTTGGTAGGTAGTTTAGGCTTAACTAAACCTATTAACTATGTTAAATTAGGTAAGTAGCTTAGGCTTAATAAGTAGGCTAAGTCGTCAAGTGAGTATGGCTCATTTGACTAAGGGTCAAATGGGATGATCAATTTGACTTAACCATATCCATTCAATATGGTCAATTTGACTAAACCATGGCCATTTTGATGGATGTTTGTACATTTTGACCAAATCTTTGACTTGACACTTGACCAAAAAGGTCACTTGAATAGTCAAATGTAACATGTGTTTTCATGCCCCAAACCTTAAATCAAAATGGACATACCCTTTGGTCAATATGAACATTTCGGTCAAGTTAGCCTTTTGAAAAGCCATGATTTCTTATAGTGTATGAAGAATATTACAATTTTGGATTTTCTATTAACATGCAAAACTTGAATGTCAATTTATAGCTTGGTAAAAAAAACTTTCTAATGGTTGTAATTGGAATGACTGCCAATGTGATTTGTTAATTAAATAACTTTAGGCAATTTAGTTTGCACACATTTTTAATGGCTAATTCCTTTTTTAATAGTTGGGTGATGAATTTTTTCCGTATCATCTAAGTACCCCAAAGCATATTCAAACCCACAAACCACTTGGAAGCTACCATGACCACTATCGGTCATGAAGGTTTTCTTTTGGGTCCATTACATTATAATTGCAAGAATTAGTGTAGAAACATGTTTTTTATTATGAAATGTAATCTACAAAATGTGAGGGAAACACCCATATTTTTTAATCATATCATATATGACTAATGAATGGTCAAAATTTGTGGAAAATTTACATATATTTTGTAGCTAAAGGCAATGACCTTTCCAATTAACCATGGGGCATGGTTAATAATCCATTTTCTTAACCAAATATCATTTTGAAATCGAAATGAAAACATGCACATTAAATCTTTGTTTCCATATTTAAGGTAAAAATACGGTGTGTTGGACTAAAATGGACATTATAATTATTATTTTTTGCAAGTGATGAAATGTAATCAAAGATAATATATTACATTAATCATGGACTTTTCAAAAGTCCATCATTAACAAATGACCATTTGGAGGTTGGGAATTTGGAAAGAAATTTTGATTTGAGGGCCACCATAAGATGCAAAAATAAATATTAATAATGTTTTGCCTCAAATTCAATAGAAAAGTTCATCCTAACCACCAAGTTAAAAAATTCCATAATTAATTAAATACTTCTTAAATATAATATTATTGATTTTTTTATGGTTTGGATTCAAATATTTGTGATAGTTTATATGTGTAATGTAATGAATAAAATATTTTTTCAATTGAAAAAAATTACATTGTATTTTTTAACTTTTGAATCAAAATTTGAAAAATAAAGTTTATTTATTTATACACGTGTTTTTTAAAATGAAATATCTTTAAAAGTTCATAATGGACATAAAACTAAAGAATTCAAAAAAATCTATGAATTTTTTAATATATTAATATGAAAAATGGTCAATACAAGGAATCATGTCCATTCCTACCCATGTGTTTGCAACTTCTATCCAAATCAATCATTTTTACAATTTAAAATATGACTATCCTCCATGGCACTTGGTAAAAATAACTAGTAGTCACATAAATGACTACAAAGTGGTTTTCAATTGCATATGCAACTTATATTTGCAACTAATGTTGATTTGGATGAAAATGAAAAATACATTAATATCATCCATTTTTAGTGGCATTTCAAAATAGATGAAAATGTAGTTGTTTTTGTAACTTGGAAGATGGTTCAAAGGCCATTGGCCACCATGTGGCATCCTTTCAATTTGATTTGTGATTATAAATTCAAGTTGCAAATGCACATGTAATTAAATGTGAAAAAAATTGAGTTGGCCAATGAAATTGCTAGATTTAATGGTCTAATTGTTTTCCCTTAACTATTCTCAACAAATTAACCATTAAATGTGTAGTAGGGTTTGGTGGGTTTGTGAAATTTTCAAAGGACCCATAGCAATTAATGGTAGAAATAGGGTTAAATAGTAGCTAATATGTATGTGGCTAAATAGTAAGTATTTTATCATGTGGATATGTCATAGTTTTTTTGATTAGTTAATTCTAGTGATGATGATTTCATTGGAACTAGTTTAGGTGGGGTGGGTTATAGTTGTAGGTCATACAAAAAGACAATTCCAAATTGCAAATTTATTAAAGGTTGATTTCAGATTGGAATCTTCAAAAAATAAACATTTTACAAGTTGTAATGTTTCAAAATGTCCTTATGGATCTCAAGATATCAAACGAGAAACAAATCATTTTTTTTTTCCAATGTCTTTTGGAATCTTTGTGTTTTTTCAAAAAACAATTGGAATTTCTGTGTCTTTCCAATTTCATACACATGTAAACATGTAATTTCATACAAATGTAAATATGTGTTATTTCATTTTAATATGCTAAGGGTATTTCAAGATATTAACAAAGGAGCAAACATATTTGTAAAAGGTGAGTACATAATCCATTTTTTGCACTTAGTATGCCAAAACAATTATAATTCAATATTTTTGTTTTTGTTTTGTTGTTTTTTGGAATTTTTGTGTGATTCCAATTTCATACACATGTAAACATGTAGTTTAATCCCCACTTACTTGGTTGATTTAATATTTATCCATCCTAATTGCTTCCAAGATTTCAATGAATTCAAAAAAAAAGGTGGCTGATTAAATCCTATATTTCAATTGGTCAATATTTTGTACAATTTAAATCCTATATATATTTGAAAATAACAAAGTTTTCAAATATAGACCCTTATTTCTATTTGTCATTTCATTATCATTGGTAGTGTGAAGCCCAAGTTAATTAGGCAAGGCAAGTAATTAATCAATTACTAAGTTGCAAATTTTAAAATAGTAAGTAGTAAGCAATATGTATGTGGGCTAAATAATAGGTACTTTATCATGTTGATATGTGATAAAAATTTTGTGTTAATTATTTAATTAATTAGGGTATGTAATTTATTTATTAAATAGGTTAGGGTTTAAATAGTAACTATAGTTAATTAATTAGGTAGGCTATGCAATTAATATATTAAATAGGTAATAAGTAGGATAGGTAGTAAGTAATAAGTAGCAAGTAGGTCATATGTATGTGGGTTAAATAATAAATATTTTATCATGTTAATATATGGGGTATTTTTTTTAATTAATTATTATATTAGGTAGACAATGTAATTTATTTATTGAATATGTTGAGTAGTAGAAGTAATTTATGACCCATTTAATATCACACATTTAAACTACATTTTTTCGGTACAATTATGATCTATTATAAGCAAAATTGTACAATATAATATTTTAAATCAATAGATGTTTAAGATGTGATTTTTTAAAAATCATAATTTTAAGTAAAAATATGATATTATATGTTTAAACATAACAAAATTTATAGTTCCATGAACTCAATTAATTATACAATAGGTGGCCAATTTAGCAACCTAAATTAGTTTTTAAAACCTAGCTTATGCAATGACACATGTCAATTTGGTATTGGTTGAATTAAAAAAGTTAACGATTATATATATTTGCTTTACTATTTAAATAATAAAATTTTAAAAATATATAAATAATGAAACTACGTTCTTAAGTTGTAAATTTAGTCACAAAATGACAATGCCATGTAAGCTAGTTTGGATAGATAAAAAGTTTATGTAAGTCACATCTTTATGTGATTGCCATTGCAACTTGGTGCCACATATTGTTTTTTTTCATTATAATTTTATGCAACTTGTCCAAGGTGACTAAACATTATAGCAAGTCCCATTTCATAATTACAAGTAAAAATGAGTCATAAATCCAATCATATATTTGCAAATTCCTTGTAACGGGTATGAAACCAATGATTCATTTTATAAGGCCTAAGGCATTGATGAATATCTAACAATTATTTTGTTTAAACATAACTATTATCTTTTGTTCAAACACAATGATATTAACCACTATAATAAATTTATACATGAAAGCAATAAGCTATAGATCAAGGTGATTGAATCAATTTTTTAAAAATTATGGAATTTCAAATATGAATGTAATGCTAGGGCTTGGAAATGTGAAATGGTTAACAAAAGGATTGCAAAATTTGTGTACTCATGTGTGGACTTTATATTTGCCAAAATTAGTCCATTGTACCATACTTTCACCTTCTATTATACCATTATCCATCTATTGGATTCCATGTGTGTGAGGATGATACATATCACACACTTAAAAAATTTAGGGTTCTACAACATTGGTAGTTATAATTTTAATATCTTTAATATATTAATGTCCAGTAAAAAAGGGAATTTAAAAAGTTGATTCATGATATGTTTTGTGGACTTGCCATATTATATTAAAAGATTTCATTACAAAAAAAATAGTTTTGACTATAATGACAAAAATGTGTGGGGTTTCATGAACTAGGGTTGCCAAGCTTGGAATGGGGTTGGAATGGTTACATGAAGGAAATGCAAGGACAATCACATGCCCCATACCTAGAATCAAGACCAATGAATTGTTGGACATTGATTGAATGGTTTAGCAACATTTGTGGCAACCTACATTGGGTTCCATAAAGATTTTCAAAATGATGTCGAGAAAGACTAGGGGATACATTAGTAAAATAAAAATAAAAATACATGAGTAAAAATATAGGGTGTAATATATTGGTTGTTGGGTAAAAATTATAAGTTAATTAATTTAAAAATAGGGTACATTTTATTCAAATAATAAATTTAATTATAATGTAGGGTATTATAATAATATGAAATAACGGATTATAATTGATATAGGGTGGCTTTAATATGTATATATTAAAAAATTATATAATAATAAGGTGATAAAAATTAGGTTGGACAATTATTTAATACCCCCCCCCCCCCCTTTTATAAAAATGGTCGTTTGACGCATGTAGATCCCAAACTTTACACTAAATGTCCCCTTAGGAGAAAAAGTAACAACCTTTGGAGATGGATCATTATTTCCAAAGGATGAAGTTTTAACATGTTTGTAGATTTTGGAAGAGGATAAAGTTTCCATTCAATGGTTGCATGTGATGTCTTCATGTTGGACAACAATGTAATGTAATATCATTATTACAAAAGTGGGGTGCAATTCACGAACTTAAATGACTATGGGATTTTAAAAGTGAAATAAGTTCATTGCATTTTACTAATTTCACCTTGGTGAAAATTATTTCTCTATAATATCACTATGTAAACATCATGCTTCATTACTAATTAACATAATTCACATTATAATTTATTGTAATAAATAAGTTTATTTTTATGTTTTTAAAAATATTATATATATGTTACTTTATGATATACCCTATATTATTTTAAGCTACTTTAGTTATTCTAATTTGTACCCTATATTATTATACGTTATTTTACCTTAAGGTATCTTAACTAACTTATTATAAATTTTTAAGTTATTCTAAATTAAATTATTCAACTAACTTTAAGCTATATCTTAGGCTATTTTATTTAAAGTTAATATATGTTATTTCAAGTTACACTTTAAGTTATTCAAGGTCATTATACTTTATGTTATTATGAATTATTTTATCCTAAGCATAATAACTTAAAATAATCTAAAATAAAATATAATGACATAAGGTAAAATAACTTATAATAAAAAATAATAACCTATGAAAAATAATTTAAAATGCCCTACAGTATAATAACTATCAATAGCCTATGATATTATAACATAGAATATCCAACAATAATTATAATAAAATAATCACCAATAGTCGTACTATAACATATAATAACCAATAATAATTTATGATACAATTGTCGTGACGTGTAGTGTTGTGACATTTGGTGTCGTAAGGGTGTAAATCCATAGTAAATGTTACTGAACAAAAAGACTAAAACTAGTCAAAGGTAAAAACTAATCAATAAAAAAAAGATGCACGCACATATATATATAATGCACAAAAAGAGGCTGAGATGAACTTCCCATGTATTTAAATTGAATCGAAAAGAAGGAAAGAAAATGTAGTGTATGTAAATGGTGGCCGTGTAATAGCCGTTATGAACATCTAGAAATTTAGTTTGACTATGGAGGAAACTTTCCCTGACAAAGGAATTATAAAAAAATTAATGAGATAAGGGAAAAGTTTGGCCTTTTATACAACCGTCAACATAGTTGAAACCCTAAACAAGCCATAACCCTAAAACACCTAATAGCATACAATAACCTAAAAACGTACATTAACCCTAAAGGCATGATTAGCATGCCCGTGACCTCATGTATGAGGCCATGCATATAGGCATGACAATTGTTATGACGTGTAATGTCGTGACGTTCGGTGGCGTAAGGGTGTCAATCCATAGTAAACTCTACTGAAGAAAAAACCTAAAACTAGTCAAAAGTAGAAACTAATCAACCAAAAAGAGATGCACACACATATATATACAATGTGTAAGAGGAGGTTGAGATGAAATTCAAATGTATCCCCCCCCTAGACCTGATCCAGGAAAAGCATGGCATGGTCTGAGTAGAAATCAAGGTGCTGTAGGAAAACATGATGAACTTTACCAAATGTCAATAGGAATTTGAATGAGTTTTGGCTTAGGTAAAATAGATGTTATCCACCATTACAATTATCACAAAACAAGATCTAATCAACATCGTTTATCCTCTAACATACCTGACATGGATGGTCAAGTGGAGGAATCCAAGTCGATGTGATGATGGTAGGATCTAAGTTCGACAGGTGGCAAGGCACACATTTTTTGGAGTGATTTCGAATTGTGCGTCCGTCAACTCCTTGCAACTCCAACACACCTGAAAACATGATTGTCGCAACCTTAGCCTTGGGCTCATGACCAAGGCAAGGGCTTGCAAGAGTGTGAGACAAGAGGGAGGCTTGGGAGGCACATCTTATACTCTCGGGAGTGCAGGAGAGCGTGAGAGAATGAACCTTCACACTCCCAAGTGAACTCCCACGTGGGGAGTTAGAGTCATGATGGACTCCCAAATTTTCAAGGAGTGATTGCAGGGGTCAAAACCTATTGGATGGAAAAATTATTTTTATCATTGAAAAGCTATTGAGACGTAGATGTCTAAAATGGGTTTGCATGACCAATTTGGATATCTGAAACACAAGTAATGGCCAAAAGAAAGGCATGTAGTCAAATTGGCAATTTGACTCCCAACCACTAAAAGTTAGGAATCGACCCAATTTCCTTGCGTGCAGGTGGCATGCGACATATCATTGCAAAGCTCTTGAAGAGGGCTACAACTTTGCTTTGGAACTCATTTCAATTGGAGGTTTGTACACAAAGTTATGGGGCCCCAAAGTTGCAAGAGTCCCAACTTTGGGAATTTCAAGACTCCCATTTGGGAGTCCTGGGACAAAATGCCATTTGGATGTGGACCTTGTGGAGAGGCATAGAGTATTCTATAAAGGGGAAGGTTGTGACTTCCCCCAAGTCCGGGCCATGGTTAGTGTTGTGAGTCCAAGTTTTCCCGTGGCTTGTTTTAGCACCAAGAATGCTCTAACTATGCATTAACCAACTTTTTGTTTGGTTTTGTGTAGGTTCATGTGAATGATTAATTACTTATCATTCTTCTTAGTTGCATTTCGGAGCTATAGCACACCCTCTACCCCCAAAGTGCTACCAGCCAGGGAACGTGCCCTAACTCCTTGCTTTTTCGTTATTTTCACTTTAGACTCACCTTTGAGGCTATGTAAGAGCTTGGGGGTGTGTCACTAATCGCCTTAATCCTCAAGATAATGCGATTGAAATAAGTGTCTAGAGTATCATTAGGTTGCCGCTAGAGATACATAAAATCACCAACATCAAATTATTTCACCTTAGGTTTGTAACTGCCACCTCATGTGTGTGCATACCATAAGGTGTCTCGATGTTGTACAATGGACAAGTTCTCCATTGCCATGGGCATAACCTTCCTGAATAGAGCAACCCTCTCTTCGATGACTTTAGCCCAAGTGGCTAGGAAGTCCAAGTCCATAACCTAATTCATTTGAGGAGCAATGGAATAAGGTGGAATGGGATGTTTCCCAAAAAGTAAAAAATAAGGAGCGAAATGAGACAAAGAGGCGTGTTTGGACATCTTGTAACCCATGGCGATGTAAAGTAAAGCTAGGTCCCAATCCTCTTTGTTCTTAATGAAGCAAATATTTCGAAGTCCCTTTTTACATGTCTGAACCATCTTCTCTTCAAGGCCATCAGGTTGGGGATGATCCCTTAAATTCTGGCGATGGTCAATGAGAGCATGATCAAGTAGGTCTTGGAATTCTCCTTTAAATTTTGATCCTTAATCAGTTAGGCACTCAACAAAAGCCCCAAACCTATTTAGGACCTGTTGCGAAAAAGCTTGGTTGGTGCTATGTGATGACTTGTCCGACAACGAAACAAGCTTGACCCACTTTGAAAAATGCTCAATCATAATCATGATGTAGACATTACCCTGGAGGTCTATGGTAACTCTCCAGTTAAATCACATGACCAACAATAGAACATGCTTTAAATAGGGAGTGGAAAAAGTCTGAGCTGTCAAAAGGAGAAGGAAGTTCTCACTCTATCGCATTGTTCACACCTAGCAATAATGTCTATGACTTGAGCATACATACCTTTCCAATGGTAATGAGGAATGAGAAGGCTATAAATATGCTTAACTCCAAAGTGTCCAAGTTCTGAGTGTACCTTTTGAATAAGATTAGGTCATTCATGTGGTGGAGGAATCACTTTGTTGCCTTGTGGTAAACATCGAACGAGGTGATTACCTAACATGAATAGCGTTTGGACCGTTGTTATAGGCGATCTTGATGACTTGATGTATCTTGGGGAGGATATTCCCCATGTTGAAGAAACCTAAGAGTGTCCAAGTCCTCCCATATATCCACAATGCGATGCTCAACTAGGTTACATTGCAATAGTGCAAGATAACTAGATGCATGTACTACTAGAATCTGGTCAAAGTCTTACCTGGTTTTTGAGAAGTTTTCAAAAGTAGTGAGGGGTTTCTGCAACATGGTATCCGGGTTTTGATGTGTAGTACTAGGTCCGTGAATAACCTTGAACTCATACTCTTGAAGTATAAGCACCCAACGAGCTAACTTACCAATAAGCTTATCATTGGTCATTAACCACTTGATAGGTTGGTGGTTGGTATGCAAAGTGAATTTGGTGCCATAAAGATAAGGCTTGAATTGTATGACGACCCATACAACAGCAAGACACTCCCCCTCATATGAAGAGTAATTGCTCTTAGCCTTGTTGTTGCTTCGGGATGCATAGGCGATAACATATTCCTTGCCTTCCTCATCAAGTTGGCCAAGAATAACACCAATACTAAGAGCACTCCAGTTAGTGTGTAAAATGAAGACCTTGTTGAAATCAAGTCTTCTTAGAATGGGGAACTCTAAAAGCTTTTCCTTGAATATGTTGAAAGTTTGTTGAGCTTCTTCACTCCATGTCCAAGTAACATCCTTCTTTAATAATGCATAGAAAGGATGAATAATAGTACTAAAATCTTGGACATAAATCTTGTAGTAATTACATAGTTTGATGAAGCTCCTCAAAGTGTGAACATAAGTAGGATTGGGCATTTCCAAAATGGCTACCACTTTGGCTCAATGAGCCATAATACCATTTGCTATAATTATGTGTCCAAAATAAACTACTGAGGTGATAGCAAACTCACACTTTTTAAGATGGATCTTCATATTGACTTCATGGAGCCTTTTGAATAACTCCTCAAGATGAACCAAGTGCTGCAGGAGTCCTTTGGACGTCATCTATGTAGCATTCAAAAAATCTACCCCTTCAAAAACTTGGTCCATGACTCGTTGAAAGAAGACAGGTGCATTCTTTAATCCAAAAGGCATCATGAGCCATTCCCACAACTTGTTGCTTCCATGGAATGTCGTTTTCTTGTGATCCTTTACAGTGAGCATAATCTAGTTGAAGCCTTGCTTCAGATCCATAATTGTGAAGATGTTTGAGTCTCTAATGCTATCAAACAGTTCTTTAGGGATGGGCATGGGGTACCAGTCCTGAGGTGTAACTAGGTTCAAAGGCCTATAATCCCCGCACTTCTTTTTCTTAGTCCATAATCCAGTTGGATGCTTGTTTGTTGACATTATTGTAGTGCCTATGAAATCAAAACTTGATTGTTGAATGAAACTAACCTCATGGAGTTATTTGCATCTTTCATCTACTAATTCGCACTCATGTTTGCTCAACCTATGCCTCCTCCGATAGATGGGTGCCTCATCTGTAAGGTTTATAGAGAACTACATGGTCTTACATCTACATAAGTCTTTCATTGAGAATGTGAACACATTTTCATACTTAATTAGCAAGTCTATGGCCTGGTCTCTTTCCTTTTTGGTGAATTGGTTCCCCAAAATGAAAGAGTAATTGGAAACACATGGAATGGAGTTGGAAAGTGTGTTTGAAAAACCTGGTGTATTAGGTTCTCCATTATCCAACTGCGAAGATTTGTAGAAGGTTGTAATTATTTTTCTAGAAGTTGATGTACTTCCAGGTGTATAAAAAATAACTTAAGTCAAATTACATGGTACCTACCCCCCCCAACACTAAGAGTAAAGTGTTGAGTGTTGAATATAGGCAAGTGTATTTGGTCGGGGTGGCATGTAATCGCATTGCCAAAACTACAAGCTAATTAAATTAATTTTGGTGTTGTGTACATTTGCAAAAGTACATAGGTTACCAATAACCATGTAAGGGAGTTCAGGTCCATGCCTTTCCCTAGTAAATCATTACGCTCCAATCTAATCACCTTGGTGTGATTAGTATTGCCAGTTTGGAACCCCATAGCCCTTTCTCTTTCTTCTAGGTTTGGTTCATCCCAAGTGGCTGAAACATGATGATACACTAAGCCTGGTCCATATCCTTGAAAGGCATGTGCTTTTGGGAAAAAGACAAAGGTGGGCTAAACACTTCTTCGTTTTCCTATTATGTTCGCTAGAAACCAATGAGGTTTTTCTTGCCTTGTAATTGGTTGGCAGGAGCTCTGATCATCTAATATGTGAGAAACTTGCAGGTTGGGGTCTATGATGGTGTATTTTAGAGCCAACTACAAAATTGAAAGTGGTGTAAGTTGGGTCCACAAGTTGCGCAACTGGTGTGCATAGGAACCACATTGTGTCGCATCAAATAGGAGCAGTTCTCTAAAGTAATGTTTGACCAACGTGTAATGCTCTTAGACTTTTTCCTTCTTGTCAAAATAAGAAGGGGTGTTTTCAATTACATAACCAATCGTAGGAGAAATGGATTAAGCCAAAGTGATCAATCATACCATTTCTGTGAAGAGACCGGATCTTGTGTCACTCAAGCTTTCTCCAAATCAAGCCATTGAAAATCTTTAACACTCCCAACCTAAAATGATGAGGTCCACGGGGCGAAGTAATTGCATATGTTTCTTCTGAATTAGTTGTATGTTAGATGATAAGAAAGTGAAACTTGCCTTCCATGTGGTGGTTGCAAATTGTTGTGGAAATCTAGTGGTGAGCTCCATCATTCTCGATGCCGCCATTTGCCTTGTAATAGGAGTAATGTACATGTAGAAATACTTTTAAACCACCATCCCTAACTGTAGTAGGGCTTTGAGACCTATATCAGTACCACTGAAGAGCTCTAGTAATGTAATCCCCTCCTTAAGCGGTGTCTAGGTGATTAGCTGACAAAGTACAGCTGAATCGGTTCACCATGGTTCTCCATGTTCTCAAAACTAAATAGAGCTTTGACCAAGGGCTCGTGGGCTGCTTTGAACCTCTGTAAAACCTTTGGTTCGTGTTAAATGTTAGTAGGAACCACCCTTAAACTTTCAGTAGCTTGGGCGTAAGTTATCCCCTCTTCATCTCCTTTTATCTACTCATGGCTAATTTGTTAAATGTAGGAAATAATGTGTGCTTCCTTGAACATACAATGGTGAGCCATAATACTACGGTTCCCATGTAAATCAAGGGGTACGTATCCCAGGTGGTGGCCATCAATCTTTCAATCCACTCGGTAGTATGGATGTTCGGACCGGTTGTCAATTGTGAAACCTGGTGGAAATAGGGCTTTTTGCCCAATGAGCACATCGTAATTGGTGGCATTAATGACTAAACATTTGACTTGTAGGCAAAACTCCCGATCTATATCTTCATTGAAGTTAAGTGTAATAAAATTCAAGCTCTCCCTAAGTACCTTTTCTACGTTCCCAGTAGCGGTGCGAATTTGCCACATAGATTTTCGTAGTTCAGAGTCGACATGCCCATCTTCTTGGCGAATTGAACTCCAAGAATCACTGGTTGGGCACCTGTACCATTCTGGGTGTATGTCCTCCCACCTGGAATGTTGACTTAATATTATTGACAATGGTAACTCTGGTGGCAATGGAAGTTCTTTCACTAGGCATCACCTTCGGAGATGAGTGAAAAACTTTGTGGAAAAAAATGTCTATCCACAATGCCTTTGCTAAGTAACAAATCCACAAGTGAGTTGTTTTTAGCTCCTTTCTAATATGTGAATGTAGAATCAAAGGTAGGAGAGCCCACTAATTTAACCATGTTAAAACTAGTGACCAGATTATGAACGCCATTTACAACACATGAGCTAATCAAGTGTTTTTCCAAGGTGTTAGATGGGAGCATGTAGCATGTGGATAAGGGATTGGTACAAGACATGATGTAGTGTTCAGGGTATCCTTTAGTACTGCAATTATGTCGCAACCCCACTTTGGCCAAGTGTGGGGGTGAAGCCCAACACTTGGAAAAGTTGGAGGTTTGGAGTCCGTCGGGACTCCCAAATGTTCAGAGTTCGACAGCAAGGCCCAAAACACCTCGCACTGAGGTGTTCTTGGTGCCATTCGGACATCTGCAGCCCAAGTTATGGGCAAAAGAAGGGCCGGGAGTCAAAGTGGCAGTTTGACTCTCGACCACTAAAAGTCGGGAATCGACCTCTTCCCGACGTTGCCTTGAAGAGTGCGACATGGCGTTGGAAAGCTCTTGACGAGAGCTACAACTTTGCTTCAGGACTCGTCCCGATCCGAGTTTGGGGCGAGGAGTTATGGCCGTTCAAAGTTTCGAGAGTCTAGCCGGGATAGTTTCGGGACTCCATTTCGAGAGTCCCAACAAAATGTGCCATTTGGATGTAGCCTCTGCGACCAGCCGCAGAGAATACTATAGGGAGTAAGGTGGTGGCTTACTCTCGAGTCTGGGCCATGGTGAGTCTTGTGTGTCCAAATGCCCGTGGCAAGTCCCAACACCCAAAGGTGTCCCAAATGCTAAACTAACCCTTTTTGGTTGGTTTTTGGATGTAGATTCACACGAGCTAAGCTAGTCCCTCTTCCTAGTCTAATCCCTGGGCTCCCAACTCGACCCTCTACCCCTTTTTAGAGTTGGAAGCCGGGAGCGTGCTACTAAGTCACAATTTCCGCAACTTGACTTTGTGAAATTTTCAAGTGGGTTTCACCCCGTGACTTGGGAGCGCGTCAAATTATGTCCTTGGTGCTTAGCTTCAAATTTTGAAAACAAAATAACGATGTATTCACAAGCTTTTACGCCACTTCATGCATTTGAAGTTGGCACTCCAAAAGCTGATCAGTGGAAAATTGTGTGTTTTTTCTTGATGTAAATATTCTCTTGGGACACAAGAATTTGATGCCTTAACAACTTGTAGTGTAAAAGTCTCCTCCCCCTTTGCCAACAAGGTGCGTTCTTCTTCCGTGTTAAGAGGACATAAAGATTATGGCATGATTGCTCGAGTTCCTTTAGCCTTGGTAATAGGACTTGAACCACATGTGAATCCATCAGTCTAAATGATTTGCCTAATGGCAAAAACTTTGGGTGCCACATTAGCCTTTTGTGCTACGAAGTAAGAACGAGAAAAAAATGGTAAATTTTGGTGTGAAACTATAATTATGTGCATTGGAAAAAACATACTCCCCAACCATGGCATCGTGTGAAAGGCCACAAAATAACCTAGGAGGTCCCTCCTGTGATCCTTAACCATATATAGGTTGGGCATGATTGGCTGGTTGGGAAGACTTGCCTTTTAGATTAATAAGTTAGATTCAAGTTCATTTTGTAGAATTTGAACTTGAATGACATGGGCTTGAAGCACCTTCTTCTTATCAACGTTGTGTTTCTTCTTCTTAGCATTCTTATTGGAATTACACTTGGTGGGGAAGGCTTGAGTGGAAAGCTGAGGTGCCTTGATTTTTGGTTGAGGGGTTGCAGAAGATGTTAGCAGATTTTGCTATGGTAATTGGAGTTGTTTCTGTTCTGAGAACTTAGCAAAACAAACAACTTCATGATGTCCCTCTTTCGCATAATAACCACAAAAGTAATCCTCGAAAGGAATGTTGCAGTCACTAGCTTTGTGGGCATGACTACCATAGTAGATGCAAGAAGGTAGGATGGGTGTAATCGAGTGCACTACTTTAGCCCTTGATGATCTGGTTGGTGCAGTTGGTGGAAGCTAAGGCCTTGAATGTGATGGAGGCCTCATAGTAATGGCTTCATAGTGTGCATGAACCAATTCCAAATTTTCAGAAATGTTGTACACATCTAACAAAGTGTACGAGTCTCAAAATTTTGTAAAAACCCTTTACAAAACCTTCACATGGAGTGTTGAAGTACCTTCTAATGAAAGAAGATACTGATGGGCAACTTCCAAGTCTGTGATGCTTTGACTATCCTCTTTGAGCTTGAGAAGCCTCTTGTATAACATCTTGTGGGTTTCATCCTTCTGCCGAGAAAAGGTGACAAGTTGTAGAATTTTTTTAGAACTCTTAACAGGAAATTATAGCTCAAGAACTTGAAAGAATTCCCCACTGGATTAGCAAAAGTTAGTGCATTGATGGTGGGAGGAATGTTTGCAATAGTAGCAATGAATTATTGAGGAGAAAGGTTTACTGAAGTAGGTACAAAATTTGGATTATTGGGCATAGTCCCATGATGTGCAATGGCAGCTTATAATGTAGCTTGAGAAGCGATGGTGATGGCTATGGCATAAGTTAGATTGAGGATTCGGGTGACGCCCAAAATCTTTAATGTAATTAATGCCATACTTGAGCTCCAATTCACAAACCATAGTTGAGAAAGTTGTTTGAACTCCTTCAAAGAAATGGTACCTAGCTTTCCGTTGAACTTCTCAATTCTCCCAAGGGAAATGCTGACCTTCATGATGTATATGGGTGTAGAAGTAACAACTCAAGTATGCGAAAGCTCGTGCGGCAACATGTGTACCCCATTGATTAACCCCTCCAAATGGACTCTGATGTACTATTCATGTAGTGGAACCTAAACTTGAATTCTTGGTACGAGTTATACTTGATGACGGTGGCGCTATAGATGCTTAATGGTACTGTCGTGAAAATCTTGAACTCAAAGAAATTAGCTCAAATGATCGTGTGTTACTTCATAGCTGATACCTTGGCTCTGGCAGAACGATAGTGCTTTCATCATTCGAGGACCTGGTGTTGTCCCATGCCCCAAAATTTTGTAGCAATACAAAGCACTAGCTACAAGATTCTAACATAACCTATGCAATTAAATGGAACTATAATGGAAACTCAAATGTGAAATGCTTAAGAATACGTACCTTAAGTAGTTTTCAATTTTTGTAATCATGAGTGCTAAATGACAAAGTAGAAAAAAAAAAATTTATATATTTATGTATTAAAAAGATTACGTAAGTGTATGTATTAATACAAAAATAACGTAGATATACGTATTAATTCAAAAAAACCTATATACGATCTTGAAAAATACGTACAAAAATGGTTTAAAGAATATGGTATCAAATACATATGTATGCAATACATACGATTTGAACAATACAATGTGTTGACAAGGATGAATGATGATAAATGGACATCAAAGGATGGAAGGGGTCAGAGAACGAAACAAGGCGAATGGAACCTGATGGACGGACGTTGATGGATGTCGGACGAAAGTTAATGGACGAACGTTGATGGATGTCAGACGAAAGCTAATGGATGTCAAATGGAACTGGGACGGACGGTGATGAACGGTGACATTAACAAAACTATGATGGATGACAATTGCGATGGCCGGCAATGGTGACGAACGATGATTATGACGGTCGGTGACGACAACTACGATAGTCGGTGATGGCAATTACGACAATTGGTGATGGTGATGGATGGCAATTGTGATGGCCAACGATGGCAACAGATGACAATTGCAACGGTCAGTGACAACGACTACAATAGATGACAATTACGACGGATGACAACTGCGATAGATGGCAACTACGACCGGCGATGACGTTGTAGAATAATCTGTGTCTGCAAATTCAGCAACGATGGCGTGGAGAAGAAAAGAGAGAATTTTTTTTCTTCTACTTCATATTTATTTATTTATTTTTGCTTCTTCAACGAATCTTGCAACTTGTTCCTTTGATCATTCGTGCAGAGAGCCAACAGAGATGCAAATAAAGAAATGATCTTTGAAGAAATGAAGAAAGCCAAGTGTTTATCGATCTAAAGTTCCTCCGGCAAATTTGCATGAGGAACTAGAGCAACAAAGAAATTAAAACACAAAAGAAAAAAAGAAAAAAAACTAATATGGATGTAGATCAGTGCGTAGATGTTTGGTGGGTACTTAATAGGCATGTGAGTGAGATTAGAAGCTTAGGCTTACAAAAGTTTGCAGTAGTCGCCGTTGTGGGCTTTTTCAGTGTCCCTTCTCTGTCGTTTGCATCGTTGCTAGTTATGGTTGTTGTTGATCCTATTGTAGTTGTAATACAAGAGTAGGAAAAGAAAAAGAAATATCAACAAATCAATAACACAAGAAACCAGCAAGCCAAAAAAACCCAAGAAACTCAAAACTAAGAAATCGATCGCTTTCAACATCAAGCGATAAAGAATAATTTTTTTAGAATTAAATTGAATCGAAAATAAGGAAAGAAAATGTAGTGTATGTAAATGGTGACCGTATAATAACCGTCATGAGCATCTAGAAATCCAATTTGACTATGGAGGAAACTTTTTATTAACAAAGGAATTTTAAAAAAACTTACAAGAGAAGGGAAGAGCTTGGACTTTTATACAACTGTCAACAAAGTTGAAACCCTAAATGTTGCAACCCTAGCTTTGGGCTCATAACCAAGGCAAAGGGGTTAGAAAGTTGTGTGCCAAGTGGGAGCCTGGGAATCAAGGCAAAAAGGTTGCAAGGGTGCGGGCCAAGAAGAAGCCCGAGAGTCACATCACATACTCCCAGGAGTGTAAAAAAGTGTGAGGGAGTATGAGGGAGTGAACCCTCACATTCCCAAGGCAACTCTCACTTTGGGAAATGGAGTCCTGGTGGACTCCTGAAACTTTAGAGAGTGATTTTAGGGGTCAAAACTCAATTTCTTGCGGTGTTTTTAATATCATTAGAAAACTCTTGGAACGTAGATGTCTAAAATGGGCTTGCATTGCTCATTTAGACATCTGAAACACAAGTTATGACCAAAAGAAGGGTTAGGAATCAAATTGCCAATTTGACTCCCAACCATAAAAAATCAAGAATCGACCCAATTTACTTGATTGTAGAGGGCGTGTGACATACCATTGGAAAGTTCTCGATGAGGGCTACAACTTTGTTTTAGATTGCATTGCGATCCGAGGTTTGTTCGCAAAGTTATGGGGCCCCAAAGTCATCAGAGTCCCATTTGGCGCGATTTCAGGACTCCCACTCAGGAGTCCCAGGAGAGAAAAGCCATTTGGATGTAGGCTCCGTGGCCAGCCACATAGTATACTATAAGGGGGAAGGTTGTGGCTTCCCCCAAGTTCGGGCTGTGGTGAGTCTAGTGTGTCCGTGTTGCTCGTGGCTCATCCTAGCACCAAGGGTGCTCTAACTATGCACTAACCACTTTGTGTGGGTTATGTGTAAGCCCATGTGAGTGAGTGAAGCTTGTCAACTCTTCCTAATCCCATCCCGGAGCTTCAACACGCCCTTCTACCCCTCAAAGTGTTGTGAGTTAGGGAACGTGCCCCGATTCCTCCTTCTTCCGTTGCTTTCTACTTGGATTCACATTTGAGTCCTTTAAGGAGTTGGGAGTGCGTCATTAAACAAGCCATAACCCTAAAGCACCTAATATTGTATAATAACCTAAAAACATACATTAACCCTATGCGTGTACATTAACCCTAAAGGCATGATTAGCATGTCCATAATCGACTTTCATGTATGAGGCCATGCATACGAGCATGACACAATAACCACCAATAGAATAATCACCAATGAAATAACCATCAATAAAATAACCACCAATAATCACTAATGGCTTATAATGGAATAACCACCAATAGCCACTAATAAAATAACATTAATAACCACCAATATCCACCGATAAAATATATCCACTAGTAGTCAAATAATATAATAGCCATCAATAGCCATTAATAGAATAGCTACTAATAACCATTAATAAAATAACCACCAATAACCATTAATAGAATAACCATTAATAGCCACCAATATTATAGGTATAAATAGCCATTGATAATCACCAATAACTCCAAGAAAAAAACAACCATATATTAGAATTGCTTAGGATTACCAAAAATAATCTAGGTTGAAATAAGCTATAATAGACAAAAATAATTTAAGGTGAAATAGGCTATAATAACCTATAATTGTCAATAATAACATAGGTGAAATAGCCTTCAATAGCCAAAAGTAAGTAATAATAGCCTCACATAATAAAAAATAACCTAAAATGAAATAACTTAAAATAACCAAAAATAACTTAGAATAGTTGTAAATAGCCTAAAGTGAAATAATTTACAATAGCCAAAAATAACATAAAATGGCCAAAAAACTTACAATAGCTGAAAATAACATCAAAATAACCAAAAGTAATTGAGAATATCAATAAATAGCCGTAAATAATGTAAGGTGAAATAATTTAAATCATTTAAAAATAACCATATAATAATTGAAAATAACTTAACATAGGTAGTATTATCATATTAGCAAAAATCTTATCCATTTATTAAACGTTTTTTTTTCAAAAGAATGGTCATTGAAATGTTATTGAATAATGATATTCAACTTTTTTTTGTTCAAATGATTTTACACTTTCAAAAGGAAATAAATGTAATTACGTACATTATTAAATTAAAAAAAAAGTAAATTCAAATCATTTCATTTAAACAAAATCTCAATAAGATATGAATTTTCAAAATTTATGTTTTTGTAATGTTTAAAATGAAGTATTTGATAAATAAAATGTAATGTAATATATTATCACAACAAGTGGGGTGGCTTGCTGATAAGGGTGTTTGCCTTCATTCTAAAGGTCAAAGGATCAAACATCACAAGTGGTGTTGTGTGTGGTCAATAGTGGTAAGTTGATCGAATATTCTCTTATCTAGGTCCTCATAATAAGTGCCTAAGTTGATTATGTAGCCTATCTACATAGGTAGTGACACTTGTCAATAAATCATAGGTTGAAAATAATGAAATTATCAATAATATTGTATATTGAATAATTTAATTTTAATTTATTTTCCATGATGACTAGTTAATTAACTAGCAAGTGAATGGCTTGGTAAAATTGTATTTCATTTGAAAATAACCTTGTTTCACTAGTACCTAATGAAACAATTCATTATCCATAGCAATTGGTTTTCGTTCATTAGGGGGTTAATCAATTTCACAAGGTAAAAAGTCCAAATTCATTCAAAATCTAGTGAAACCCAAAGTGAACTAAGATGCATTTTGGTGTAGTGCATTTAAAAAACACATTTGTACCGCTTCATCATGTGATTAATTTTTTGGCCTAGTAAATTAATATTTTTTCTTTTCATTCATTTTTCAACAAAATAAATTTATACAATTAATCACTTGAATTGGTTTTGTGAAAAATCCTCTATTTTAATATTGATTTAAACCCACCTTGAATATATGATGTTTAGAAACCAATTAAACAACATTAAAAAACCCCTTTGCATAATCATTCTCAAGGAATAAATATCCAATTTCATAAAAATTAATATCCTAGAAATCATGTGGCATATTGTAGTTGCATCACCTTGTTAGCATGTGGCATGTCCAAGTTGTGACATGTTGATAATAGTTCGAAAACTTTGAACCATGATTTGACAATGGTTGCAACATTTTATTGTTAGGTGACATGCCTAAGTTGTGATGTTGACAATAGTCATAAGACCTTGTTGCTATGTGATATGTCCTAGTCGTGATGTTGACAATAATTACAACACCTTGTTGCCACATGGCATGCCCAAATAATGATATTAATTATAGTTGCAACACCTTGTTGCCATGTGGCATGACATATCATCATGGGGGACTAAATGATGGTTAGTCACAAAGGTTAACAATCCTTTCAATTAACCAATTCCACATCACAAATTGAAGAATAAAGGTCCTTGTTTACTTCACAAAACGCCATAACATGGAGGTGGTCATGGGTATGCATGGCAAGATGTGAGCATAATGAAGATATCCAAGAAAGAAGGCAACAAAATGCTTGTAGGTTGCATTGTAAATGTATAATTGTGACAAATTTCATCTTGGGATTCATGAAATAAAAGTTCTAATAGAAATGTCAAGTTTTGATGGAGGAATGTAAAGAAAGTGCACTATGCACTAACCATGTGGCGATCAACTTTTAAATAAGCTCACAAAGCTTTTAACAAAAATTGGACATAGACCATATCAACAAGAGGAAAACATTTGGATATTCAAATTTAAGGTATGACAATTATAAAAGATATTGTTACCTTCCCTACAATTTTCAATTAACACCATCTCTAATGCAATTTGGAGATTGAACAATTCAAATGCAAACCTATTCTTCACCTTTGAATCCAAAAAATTGAACACACCATGCAATCCAACTTTACACCATAATCACTTCATTTTACAATGTCAACCCTAACAATTGAACATATGAGGCCTTACTTTTAATGAATTACTCCACGCCATCACTAAAGCATCACACGCTTGTTGCATGTTGCTTTTTGCACTCCTTGTTCTTGCCATGAGAGCTTCATGCTCATGTTCATTGCTTGCACATGGTCACAAAACCTCATCTTTCACAATCATGGTATTTTTTCTTTTAGAAAAGCACTTTCAAAAAATGTTCACAACTTTGCACTTGCTTAAAAGCTCTTACACCCTCCTACATAGGCAAAACAAGTTGAGAAAAAACTTGAGCTTGTTGAGGCTTTTTGTGAGTGCTGTTCCTTCACAAGAAAAATGAATATTGAGGATGAAATTAGTTTTTGCATTGATTTTGGTGCAAAAACTAGTTTCAAACCTTGTCATTTTCCTAATTCCATGTGATAATCCTCATTTTTATTCTCATCCCATGTTTGGCCCAATTGGGCCGTTTTTGTCCCTATTGTTGGGTACTTTTATGGTTAACTATGTCATTACAGCCCTTCAGGAACCAATCTAAGGGCTCCATATAAGTTATAACCATTCAATTTAATTATAGGATAATGATAGCACTAGAGGCTCTTCATTGTTTTGAGGTCCCACCACCATGAGGGCGGTAGCCCGAGTGCCCTTACCCAAAAACTTTACGGCCCTTGTGCTCTTACCCAAAAGCATGGAAGAGCCAGAGGGATGCCATTATTCAGCACAATGAACGGGAAATTTTTTTCATTCATCTTTTACTTTCTTCATCGACGAATAAATCAGAGCACAAACTTTACACATCATAAAAATTCTTCTACCGCAAAGGATGCCTGGCAAATATTCTGCTTGACAAGGGACCTCCAAATACAAAGGAAAAAAATTGCCAACTCTTTCAGTACAGGGCATCCATTATTGGCTAATTTGCTTACATGGATGTATTTTTATTCTATGTCACCCGAACACTTGGGCAAATACCCTCAGCCAAACCCTAGGGTAGCTTAAGTTGTTTAGTTTTCATTGCATCATCCCATTTTTAGATGAACAGAAAACTAAACAACGTGAGCTACATAGAGATTAAAGGAACTGTGGGAATTTAAATTGTTAAGATTGTTGGAACATTGAAGGGAATAGGATTCGAATACACTATTTTTGTGGGAACATAAAAGTGAGATGTTTAAGGCTTGCCTTGGGAACAACTATTATAACAACTTTGTGGTTTTTGGGGGGAACTTAACAGAGCTCATGATGCATCTTGTAGCTTTAGCATCTTAAAAGACAAGGCACATTATGCCTCCAAATGTAAAAGGCCTTTTGTAGGATATCTTTAGGCTCACCATAATGTTTAACTCAATCTTTCATTCTTTACAATGGATAAGGCACATGGGTTGGGGGATCATTCCTCACATGTGACTCAACTACCATCTCATCCTACACCTTTTCTTTAGGGAATGCCCCCAACCTGGGGTGTTACCCTACACAAGTTAAGTATCATGGGAACTTTTATGCAAACAAATTCAGGATGAACTTGTCACCTTATTTTCATATTATATATATATGATCCTTGGACTTCTTAATGGAAAAAGATAGCCAGTACAAAGCATCATCATTTTTAAAATTTGGGGAGATTTTGTAATATTTCATTTGGGACTATGGGTGCATGCATGGGCACAAGCTAGTTTAGAATAGGTAACACTTGAGGAGTGGGGCATTCCCAGAATAGGCTTGTATCCGGGCACTCTAGTGGAATGGGCATTCTGCTTTTCAAAACACCCCACCTTTCATGCAGGAAAAGATCTGCTTAGTAACATGTCCTCCAGATACACCAGAAATTTTTTGCCGGTTCATTCCGAGTAAACAAAATACATCTAAAACAAGGGGTGTGTCAAACTGTGGCCTTGCCATTTACATTAAAAAGTGTCTTAAGGCAAGAGAAGAATTATGGAAACTCAAATATTTCACCATGCAAAGATAGAATCTTCAAAAAGTTCTCTAAAAGAAACCAAAAACCTTCAAAAGATATTACAACTCTCTAACTAATCTCAAGTTTCAACACAAGCCAAAATGTCATCTTTCAAAAATCCTCATATAAAAATAGACCTAGTATTATTTACCTAGGGGCCAAAATCCCTTAAGCTACTATACTCTATAATGAATCTAAACACAATATCCTTGCCTTGGTAGGCAAGGCCAATATGAAGGGTTGGCCATGTGAAGTAAAATCCATGAGATGACCAAACAAACCAAGTGAGTGAACTGGGCTGGTCCATAGCAAAAAGAAATTTTTACTATGGCCAACAGGGAGTTCACAATGAACCTTGAGAATCAATTATGCCAAAACATTAAACAAGAAGACACCACTTCCTACTCTCAACACACACATCCATGGCACCCCTTGAACCTTCTTCATGTGTGTCTGGATCAGTACTTGTGATTTGTATTAATGGTTTGAGAGGTGAATAGTTTAATGCTCAAATATAATCCAGTGTACGCTGTAACTGTGCCAACTGGGCTTGCACACAGGAAGTAAATGGCTGCACTCATTATGCAGACCTCAGTGAATGGGGCATTGGAATGAAGTTCTGGAGTTCCTAACTTTGTGTGTGTGTGTGTGTGTGTAAAACAAATAACGGATCTCATCAGACACTGTGGTACGTACTGCCACAACAAAAACGAGAATCCCGCCTCGACCCAGTGGCTTCAAAACAATCTGCCTCATCTTCATCGGGTACTGAAGTTCCCTCTCTCCAATAAATCAAATTGAGTAGGTACTGGTAGAAAACTACGAACTCCAGACTTCCCCAATTACTTGACAGAAACTGGCTGTATTCAACTGCCAGCAATGGCATTATAAGTACATGACCATATCTTGGAGGCATGGACAGTGGAAATTCGAATCTACATGAAGAACGTCTACATCTTCAGTGTTCACCAGCTTAATGACACACTGTTGATAAATTTTTACTTGCTGCAGGAACCCAAATTATCATAATCAGTCCAGTATCTATTAAACTTTCAGCATTGGAGCTCCTTCTAAGCCAAGTTACTTCTTTTTCAGCCCACCGTTGATCAGTGTGACAGCTGCAACCCCAGAAGAGACGACAGGAGAAACCGGTCGACTCCCCACCACAGAAAGATGTAACAAAGAAGAAAGGGATGCAAGAAAGAGAACATCCTTAACAGCTTTGATTCTACCTGGGTCAGTCGGCGGTCTCTTTCGTACCAGGCCAACTGACTTCACCTGCCATCCATCCAGATGCAAACCCCAGTACTCAACTCACCCACCCTATGCATGGAGTGACAGCTCAAGGAGCTTACCTCCTCCTCAGTTGCTGACAGACAGTCTCTAGCATTAGCAGACTCTGTAGCATAGCATGGGTGGTGTTTTATCTTAGCAGGTCCCCTTATTATATGCACTTAGCTTGTATTGGTGTTTCTACAGGATTTCCAGAATACACGCTTCTTCGTCCTTAGGCTTTTTTCTGTATATGGTAAGGCCCTGCTATCAGGGAATTATTGTGTGAGCACCGAGGTTGACATCGTAATTTCCTTACAGCAGGGCCTTAGCCTGTGTAACGACTGAGGTAATCAATGGTTTTTAAAAAAAAGTTTCTTTGCAAGGATCTTACTGGCTTACATCCTGTGCCGTAAGGATCTTACAATCTCACACCCTTGACCCTAGGGCTCTTTTTGTAAGCCTGATAACTAAATGTAATCTGCCCTATAAATACACTAAGAATTCTCTTCCAGGTTGTTATGGAATGGTAAGTAACGACAGAGAACCCTAAACCCAAATTCCCAGAACAGACCCATTTGTGCTCCTTACCTGGGTGTTAAGAACCAGCATAATTTTCTTTTTATGAATGTACCACTGTGATTCATTTCAGAGTAGAGGAAGCACCGTTTGTGCAAGGGTGTTGCATGGTGTAAAACCCACCTCTTGTTGTTATTATTATAACTTTCGTTGTTCCCTGTGGTACCCCATGGGTACCCGACTGAAACCTATCAAGTCTCATGGGAAAAAATTCTGCCGGGGTGGTGGGCATTCCGTTTTTCAAAATGTCTGCAAGTCTTTTACATATGGTGATCACAACATGCATTTTCCTAATTGTTTGGGTTACTTTTAGTAAAATAAAGTGCTAAGTTTTTCACTCACTTTGCCCTAAATTTTACTCTTGTAACCTATTTACACATCCCAAGGGGAAGATTACAGCATATTTATTTTAGGACTGTCCAAAGCTTTGATTAAATTTTTTTTTTTTGTCATGGGCCAATCAAAGATGCCCATTACAACAGACCAAAAAAAGAACTTTGAGAGTCCCCCCAACTAATTACTATAAGTCACGGAACATCTGGTCATCTTCTAAGTGTGGTCAATCCCTAAACCCTTACAAGATGACCAGGTAAAGTTTAGTAACGGCACAGAATTTTTCCTCTGCAAAGGGTGGGCATTTTGAAAACCCTTTTATTTTATTTTTTTTCCTGTTGTAGGAGAGGAAGGAAAAAACAAATGGCTTGTCACTGAATGGCTCTGCCCTTTAAATGACATCCTTATATATTAGTATTCAACATGCTAAATTGGAAACACATGGTAGTTACATGGTGAAGCCCAAGTGAATCCTTCAGGTATGCCAGAAATGTTCCTATAGTGGACTTCACATGACCTTAGAATGCAGGGATACCAAACTTTGGCTCATTTGTAGGTGCATCACAATGTCTCTACTCTCTTCAGGGCAGAGCCAAAAAAAGTTGGCCAGGTGCTTTTAGGCTCGCTAAAGCCCTCGGCTGGCTAGCTGAGGACTTCACCCTACACTAATGAGTTAGTAAAAATTTCACCTGAAAAATAGTTTATAACAGGAGGGAAACATACTTTAGCATCAATCTCGACTTCGTTCTCTTCTCTCTCTCTCCCTTCTCTGCTTACGAGCTTCTCAGGACTTCCGCGTGAGATGGAAGGGTTTTGGAATGTTCCTATGCTCCACAGGCCCACAGGGATTTGTAGACAATACCGAATCAGTTTCTTTTGCCACTGCGGCTACATTGTTGGAGCTTAGTAATCATCATGAGCCACGTCTCGTTTGGTTTCGAGCAGAGAGACTTCCTGAGGAAATGAGCCGTTTCAAGTCGATTTGGGCTGGGCGCACTTAATCAGATGAGTCGAGTTTTACATGAAGTTTGACAGAAAGAATCGATGTCAGCAGCTAATAGAGCTTTCGAGAACGTCTAGTGTCATCAGCTCAACATCTTTGGATGTTGACCTTCGATCAGTGGAAGAATTTTTCTCTAGTGATCTCACTGTCGAGGTTACACAACACGTGAAGACGCCGGCATTGCCAATTGCAGATACGTCATCGGTATGTGATATTGGTGGTGCTCAATTAGATGACGATGCTAGAGCTTGGCGTCGCCCTCAGATTGAGCCGCGCCAATATCACATCCTGCATTGTATTCCCAATTCTCAGGTGCGTGTGTGTTATTAGGAACTCATACTGCAGGGATTGTTGATTTCTAGAGTGCTTACACATGTGAATGCGCGCAGGAGAAAACTCAGTATGCAGGCAGCTGGCAAACGCTAACTTCTCTTCCGCTCTCACAGGAACAGTTCTGTAGCTGTAGTCTACGAAATATCTGTTTATGTTGTGAAGTCTTGTTTGCCCTAGACTTACGTGTTATCTGAAGCAGCTGGCAGTTTCTGCAGGCCAGTTTGGAGCTAATATCTTGCGTAGCATGTTATGAGCAGGCCAAGGTTGAAATGCAGTGTACGTCCAGCAAATGCAATGGGAACTGTGGTATTCTTGCTTGCATGACAGGTGATGCAAGATCCAAGCTAGCACAGATCTGCAATTGGTTGTAATTTTCTCAAGTGCATACATAGATCTTTGAAAAGATGTCCCGATCACTGTACTCAAAGCTTGCAACAATTCAATAGAGGAACTATATTATTCATCTTTCGTGTATCATGAGCAGATCAAGCTTGAAACCAATATCAATCTCATCTCAATGAGAGAAGTGACAAGTGAGTCAGTGTCATGTCATTCCTACACAGCATAATGAGAATATGGAAACCGTTTCAGTTGGCCGATCAGAGGTTATTTTGTCAATGTGCACCGTGTGTGTGTAGTGTGTACATGCGAAGTTATTGGAAAAGAAACTCCCTGTGATTGCAAATCCGTCTCAAGCGTCCATGAGAAACTGCTTCCAAGCTCATGTGGCGGCATTCATGAATGGAAGATGCTTTAGGAACGAGAAGGCGGGTGGGAAAAAGCCAATAACAAACAAGGAATTATAATGCTTTCAACAATGAATGGATTGAGCCGACTGAAACCAACAACGCACTGTAGACATATAATAATGTCTCCAGTTAGCCCCTAGTCTGCAAGCTGCTGTCATTGAATTACATCCCGTTCCTTCCTCTAGTCATGTCCAAATTTTGTCGACACCAAAGCAGCTGCAAGATTGCTCAAATCTTCTTTAAATTAATAGTCTTCAATTCAAGTTCTGCTGCCGTCAGCACTGATGCGTTTTTTTTGAAAGATGTAAAGCTTCAATTTTAAATGATATCTGCAGAAAGTGGCGATGATAATAATAATTGAAAAATTTGCAGGTGTTCAGATGGAAGTATGTACGTCGTTTTGAACTCCATCTGAGGCAAAATGTCCACGAGGAAATAGGATGACATCATGGGTATTAATTAAATTGCTGCAGAATACAAACCTTTTGCACTATTTCATTTCCCTATCTAACATAGAATCTGAAAGATCAGGCACATGGACCATCATCTCTAGTAGCTGCACCGAATCCTACAGCCTAGGTAGGACTCCACTGTAGTGTTTAATTGGAATATAAATCCCATAAGATAGTTGCTTACGTGAGCTGTTTGAAATACTGTAGCAACCTCAAAACTCTGCAAAGCAATTCAATTCAATTCACAGCACAGGGAGAAAGAAAGACTGATAACAAACAAAGGCCAGGCAGTCTAGGACGGTAATGTAAGAAGATGGAAAACAATAAACGCTCCTGCTGAGAACACTTACTAACATTTTCTTCCCCTGTCGATTTCACTGCCAAGAAGTTTAAAACTTTTGGTGTGGCCTTGAAGCTGTTACTGTAGGGAAGGGTCCTTCTAGGCTTGGAGTTTTATGGGGTTTACCTCTCTCTCTCTAGTTCATATGCTTCATGTGACTGGTGAAGGGTTCGGTTCTTAGTGGGTCCCTTTCCTCCTTGTCGGCAGCCTCTTTTGGGCTGTTTGCTTGCCTGGACTTTAGTCCTTGGCCCTTTTTCTCTCCCTTTCTTGGGTGCTTTCTTTTTATAAAGTTTGGCAGGGTTTCATCATTGAAGCTGGCTCTCAATCAACAAGAAGTACTTGTCTGGCACATAAAAATTGCAGGCAAGTCACCTTTTATGAGGAGGAGAGAGTTAAATGAATTTTTTAATAAAAAAACCTTTTCATAGAAGAAGGAAAAAATTCTCTGTCAGGGGGAACCTAGTTTTTCAACACCAATAGACTTGATCAGGGAATGAATTCCAATGGCTAGATACCAGCTTATATTCTTATGTTCTATATTTTGTCTCTAATTTTCATTTAGAGCAACTCCACTCAGTATGTGACCCTGCACATAAAATTAGACAAAGAAAACATAAAAAAACATATTGGTTTGGCTCAGCAAAATAGTTTTTGCCCAACACTTTTGTACAGTTTGCTAAGGCTGGTAAAACTTAAATAGCACTTTGTCATGACTTATTATACTACTATTACCTATCAAAGGCCATATTTTTTCATGATGAGGTTATGTATCTCTAAAGATGCATCTTGCACTGGAGTGTAGTGTTTCGGCCTGGTCATAAATAAAAAAATTTGTGGGTATATACACTAGTGGTCTGGTCTACCTGGGTTTCTAAGTGACAAGTTAAGTATGTTTTAAAATATTCTCACTTTTTTTTTTTGGCAAGAGTAATAATACCTACGACTTAGGTAAGTAAGTATTATTCTGTAGTCAATTTAGTTTTTGTTTGTAAAATGTTTCAGTTTGCTAAGTTTTGAAAGTCCAAAGCAAAGTGCAGCACGAAGTAATTAGAGCCACAATAATGGACTTTATTAGTTATGGCGTCAGCACTACCTACTTACTTAAGTGGTGAGCTTTCTGTCATTTAGGACATTCTTGATTAGCGAGCTCCGCAGTGAATTCCTGAACTCTTTGTACAAAACTGAGTAAAATTGATTGCGTCATGCAAACTGATAGAGCCACATCCCAGATGCGAGGTACAAGTACTTTGCTGCTGCTGCTGCCGCCTACTTAGTATACGACCAACCGCTACTTGTCATAGCAGCTCTGCAACCAGGCTCCAGCTGACAGCAGGAAACAAAGCTTTGCTGCTGCTGCTGCTGCACCGTCATGACTTTATGTAAATTATAAAGTCATCTCATGTATTATGGCGGATACATATAACCAAAAGTCATGACATGACTTAGCAGCTCCTAAGCAGTGGTGGATAACCACTCGTGTCTATGTCTCGCAATTCGAGGCAGTTTCTAATTGTGCTGTGGCGCGCCATGGAAATGCTGGAAGTCTGGCAGAAAACTCACAATTGCCGGGGAGAATTCATTCCTGTTGTCACTTGTGATCAAACTGCCCCCCAATGTAGCCGAAACCGAGGCTGATGAGAGTGCAGATCATGAATCCTGCATGACAGAGAATACAGTTAGGAGCCGCTGCAGCCTGCCTGCATGGATAGCAGTGATGGGTGAGAAGACTTTGCATGTCGAAAACGTCAGTTGAACTGACATCGGGACTAGTAGTTCAATAGGGGCAAATTAAACACTGAACAATCAATATTCAGATGTAAGAAAGCTCTCTAGATTGCAGGGGCAGAAGACAGTGCACAAGCGGTGGGTCTAATTGAACCCCGGACTTGATCTCCATAGCTTTGCATCAAGCAAGACATATAACATAGCCGAAATCAGTGTTGTCAAAAATTTTGCTTACTCAACCACTAAGTTACATCAGGAAATCATGAATGTGAAAATTATCAATAAGAAACAGAAAAAGCCTATCCAAGCATTTCTCCAGCGTACAAACTTGAACCACCCATACCCAGTCAGCATTAAGCAAGAAGTAAGAGTCCACACAGCAAGTATATTACAGCAAGAACAAAGGAAGTATAGAGCCAGCCAGTATGCTCAACCCTAGTTCTGCCAACCTGATATTGTACAGGGGTTGAAGCCAGCGATAATATACGCCCTCACTCAGTATGTCTTGAGCTAGTATGCTTCACAGGCGCTGTACCAAGCTGGTATGAAATTTTGAAAAGAGACCCAATACCAATATCATGCTGGTATGAAATTTTTTTACGAGATCCAATACCAACATCATGCTGGTATGATTTTATTTGAGGAGATCCAATACCAATATCATGCTGGTATGAAATTTTTTTAAGAGATCCAATGCCAATATTATGCTGGTATGAAATTTTGAAACAAGATCCAATACCAATATCAATGTGCTGGTATGAATTTTTTTAAAGAGATCCAATACCAATATCATGCTGGTATGAAATTTTGAAAAGAGACCCAATACTGATATCAATGTGCTGGTATGAATTTTTTTTTAAGAGATCCAATACCAATATCATGCTGGTATGAAATTTTGAAAAGAGACCCAATACTGATATCAATGTGCTGGTATGAATTTTTTTTAAGAGATCCAATCCCAACATCATGCTGGTATGAAATTTTGAAAAGAGACCCAATACTGATATCATACTGGTATGAAATTTTTAAAACAGATCCAATCCCAATATCAGGCTGGACCTATGAATTTTTTAAAAGAGATCCAATACCAATATCCAGCTGGTATGAATTTCTTAAAGGTCCAATAGCAAGTTTTTAAAAAGTTACCGACTGTTGGTATGTTCAAATTATTTTATGTACAAATTCATTTGAAATTGGTTTAAAAACATTTCAGAAAATGATCATTTATTTGCAATTGTAGTTTCTTTTTAATGCACAATTGGATGATTTGTAGAAAAGACTAGTACAATAAGAGATATAAAATTAATTTTTTATGTTGAAAGATTGTTAAAATAGCCAAAATTTAAAGGAATTGAATGTTTGGTCAAAAGATAAAAAATAAACACGTCATAAAATGCATTTCAATTTTAATTTGAAAAAAAAAATCGTGTAATCTATTGAATGTTTAAAATTGAAATCATTTTTTTTTGTTTTCACTAGAATCTTCATATGAGTGATCAAAATAAAATAATGTCATTAAATATTTATAGATTAAATTTCAAAGGCATATATGCAATTTTAATTTTGAATCAAGAATTTATTCATGTGAACATAACATTTAAAAAGAAATTCAAGGTGAAAGCGAGAGTGCCAAAATTGTCAAGTTACAAATCTTGCCATTTTGCAAGCTTTTAACTTTCTAATTTCAATTCCAATTTGAGAGTTTTAAAAAGAAAAGTTGTAGCCTTTGAAAATAATTTACAATGACACTTCACGCTCTTCAATCATAACTTATTTGACCTCTTTATTGGACAATTAAGTGGTTGGGGATTGTTTTGGCGATTTGACTTCCAGCCCTTCAAATAACAATAAATTGAATTGTAAAAAATATTTCAAGCTTTTGATGAACAAGAATGAGATATTGATGGCTAGATTGGTTTTTTTTTGTGAATTAACAATTTTTTAGCAATTAAATCTTGAGTTGTTAAATTGACTTTGGGTTTAATCAAGTTAAACATTGAATAATCCCATTTTGAAGATCCCAAGACCAAATGATGGAATGATTGGTGCTTTGAAATGCACATATATCAAACTCAAATGGAAAAATGAACCTTTTTTTTCTTTTGATTTCCAAAAACAATGAATATTTTTTTCCATTTTGTTGTAAGAAAACTATTTTTCCAATAATAATAATAATAATAATAATCACAAAATAATAATAAAATTCCACAAATAAATTATGGTATAAGCCTCCTCATGAATGTATTTAGCATTTCAAAGATGAAAGTCATGTCATAGCAAACTTTTAAAGATCATGTTTGGAATTCTTTGTTCAATTCTCTTGAAAAATGCATTTATCTTTCCATATTTTAACAATTGTAGGTTTTCATTAATGTCGTTATAGGGTACATTCATAGATAAATGAACCGTGGTGCACCCTAAGAATCATGATAGGGAATCTTGAGTTTTACCAAGTTGATGTCACTATTACAAACATTGTCTTTTTCTACCCAAACAAGATGACTACATAATAAAAAAAGACCAATTGTTGAAGAAAACACATATTAGCATATTAGTCATATTGAACATGATTAAGTTGTTAATGTATGGACACATGTCATGTTCCTATTGACTAAAAAATAGTATGTGTTAGTTGATGTGCATTGTTATTTAGTTTTGACTTAAAAGTAATGTGTGTTAGTTAACATAACCAATTGATGTTAATTCATAAACAACGTAAATAAATTTAATTTAAAATTATTTAGGAATGTAGAATGTAGGCTTAAAGATGTAAACCCACTAAGCATGTAGACCTTAGGGCATGAACAAGAAGGAATTGAACCCTTCACATCCATGGTGAGAAGCCAAGGCATTATCCATCCAACCATCAGTTCACGTGATGGGTAATTACACACTACAATGTATTTTTATGGAAATCAATGTGATAGTTTTTTCTAGGTGATACAAATATTGTCGAATTAATATAACTCAAATGCATTTGATTCATTGTTTTAAATGTTTTGATAAATTGAAAGCATGTTTTAATCCTTCCAATTTTGAAAAAATCATGTTCAAAAAATCAATATTCAATCCAAAGTGGACTTTACAATCTTGGTGACATCAAGTGTCATAATCCATAAAAATATATGGATATGAACTTTTTGCTTATGGTGGAATTAGAGAGTGTGTTCACAACTTTGGGAAATCCCACATTTTAGGGTCTATTACTTAGGATGGAAAAAATGTAGTAAATTAATCTTTTAAAAGATTTGTCTTCACTCAAAAATGGTTAATATGGTGAATAACAAATGTTTGCATGTGGTGAAAAATGGAGAATGATGATTTTTGGGGAAAAATGTCAAATAAGCCATCGTACTCAATGATGTAATTTGCAATGCTAGCAAAATAGGGTTAAGGCATGGCAACATAGATTTCATTGAAGCTTCTCATGCATCTTTATAGATAATGTGTGTGACATTCTTGCTTGTTGTTTGAACAACACTTGTGGCACTAGGGTAGCATGTTGTTTTTTAATTTGCTCATAATGTGACTACAAAAAATTTCTACCTTCTTTGACTAATGAAAAACAATTGATATAAAAACTTTGATCAACCCATTTCTATGATGAAAATTTTTTTGGACATTGAATGTTCAATTATAGGTGGCAAGTTCTTAATGGCACTAATGCAACAAAAAAAATTAATTGTCTTATGCTCAATATACTATATCTTGAGATGCTAGCTATAAGAAATCCATTTTCACATTAGTTGGTGAAAATCTTATTTGATATATATATATATATACATCCAAAGATTTTTGGCATTGCATTCTATCACCCTCAACCCATGTTTACAACCATTTTTTCTTAATCAAATGTGTTCCATGCTATTGGTTTAAAGTTGTTATTGATAGATCATTCATTAAATGGATGAGCTTTTGGTTATGTTCTTTTTCCTTTTTATAATATTGAATAATGTAGAAAATGGATAGAGATTTTGTTAAACCTTGGTCAACCCATTTCTATGATGATTTGTTTTATGGGACATTGTTGAACTATAGGTGGTAGGTTTTTGATGGTGGCAACAAAATGTTAAGTTTCCTTGCACCCATATATCTCCATGCTATAACTACAAGAGATCCATTTTTAAGTGAGTATTTCAATATTTTGTGTGATAGGGATATGAATAAACAATTCAAATATTTATAGATTATGCATTCCATCAAATTTTCAGCTTTTGTCTACCATTATCTTTTATTAATCAAATGTGTTAGACATAGTGTTGGTCAATAGGTTGTTATATTTAACATTGGATTAATATTGTGTTGCATACATGGGTAACAAGATGTTAGTAACTACAAGGGAGGGTAAAAGTAAGACAAGGGCTCCATCAAAGTTCAATGTAATCAAATTAATTCAAGATTAGTTGAAGAAAGTGACACAAAATGTTCAACAACACAAATGTCATAATGCATTGAAAGCAATTGCCTTATGTCAAGAAGAAATTGTCAAAACACTTACAATGACAAAGAAGATCTTATGAAATAGAGATCAAAGGAAGACTATTTCTACAATTGTGAAAACTATTTAGAAAAAGTTGCGATCTTGTCAATGCAATTCACTAATGGAATCATGCAGAAATATATGTAGGTTTTTAATAGATCATTATTGAATATGTGACTAATAATTAATGACTTTGACACTCGCACTTGGAGTGGTACAAACTTGGAAGGAATTTTATGTGCTAATTGGAATTTTGAATTGGGTTATTAGTGTAACTCAAAGGATTATTGTAAAATTATGTGTAGTTTTTTGACATCACAATTGATTCAATGCAATTCATAAAGACTTCATGAACCCTACATTTGGAGTGCCATAGACTTGTATGGAAGTTGATGTACCCACTAGAATCTAAATTGAGTTATTAATGTATGTCAATGGATTATGACATAGTTTTATGGAGTTTTCTTACATCACTTGTCACTAAATGTGATGCATAAGGACTTTGATACATGTTCTTGCAGTGTTAAAAATTTACAAGAACTCTTACGTACCCATTTTTTGTTATTAATGTAATAGGATGGATTGTTACAGAATTTTATGTAATCACTTAATGTACATCATCTTTCATAGTGCACACCCAACCTCTTCAATAGACTCAAATGTGAGTCTAAAATGAAAAACAATGGAAGAGTAGGAAGTTGGGGCACATTCCCTAGCTCGCAACGAGGGTAGAAAGGTGTGTTGGAGTTCCAGAATGGGATTAGGAAGATTGATAAGCACTTCAATCACTCACACGAACTTGCACAAACTAAATAACAAGTTGGTTAGTGCATAGTTGGAGCACTTTTGGTGTTAGGACAAACCACAGGCAAACTTGAACTCACAAAATTCACCACGGCCTGGACTTGGAGGAAGCCACCACCTTCCCCCTTATAGTATACTATGTGCCTCTCCATGAGGCCCACATCCACCAAATGGCATTTTGTTTCGGGACTCCCAAATGGAAATCCCAAAATTCCCAAATTTGGGACTCCCACAACTTTGGGGGCCCATAATTTTGTGTTCAAACCTCTGATCGAAATGAGGTTTAAAGCAAAGTTGTAGCCCTCTTCGAGAGTTTTCTAACAATATGTTGCACGTCACCTTCACTCAAGGAAATCGAGCCGAATCCTGACTTTTAGTCGCAATTTGACTCCCGGCCTTTCTTTTGGCCATAACTTGTGTTTCAAGTGTCGAAATGGGTCATGCAAGACCATTTCAAACATCTAAGTTCCAAGAGTTTTCTAATGATATAAAGAACGTCTCAATACAATGAGTTTTGACCCCTGAAATCACCTTTTGAAGATTTGAAAGTACATTGGGACTCCAACTCCCAAAATGGGAATTCACATGGGAGTGTGAAGGTTCATTCTTTCACACTCTTTTGCACTCCTAGGAGCATGAAATGTGACTCCCAAGCTCAATCTTGGCCCGCATCTTTGTAAACCCTTGCCTTGGTCATGAGCCCAAGCTTAGGGTTGCAACATTTCATTTAATGTGACTTGTATGAACTTTGAAGTATCCATTTAGAGTGATAGATCAAAATCCAATCTTACATACTCATAGTTTAATTTAAAATTTTTATAATGTAATGCATGATACATGGGCTATTGAAGTGATGTGAGGGACTACAATATTATTTCTTGTAACACATTAACAAATGTATTTTTGTTATGCAAATTAAGTTTTTCTTAAGATTCCAAGTTGCCCATCTTAAAACAAGTGTTGGACAAAAAGTTTTTGAATTGTTAAAGTCATTTTTTGTTAAATCATTAAAAGATAAAAACACTTGTTGCCTATATTTATCACATTAAGATGAATGAATTACAATTGGCATTGAATTTAATGAGGACATGCAACATTGTCCATGGGAACCAAGTGTGTAACTATGTTTTTGATGATGTTTATGGTTTTGATTGTTAACCATGCCAAGTTTAATAAAATGTACAAGGGCATAACTCAATTGTGGGAGGCAATGGTGTGCCCAAAAAATGAGTTCAATGAATGGTAAAAACGTAAATGCTTGTTTGGGAATTGTTCAAGGTGTGGGGTAGAAATTTTACCATTATTTCCACATGAAGTTATTAGATTCGATAATGTTTTAATATAGTGGAGGCATTTTGCTCTTGAAACAACCATGTCAAGCAGTACATTAAAGAAGTTAAATTTAGTGTAGAAAACATGTCATTAGATTAATTTATTGATTATATGAAGCAAAAGTTGTAGCATTTTGTAAGATGCAACTTTGTTGCAAGGTGGGAAAACAAGCAATTCAAATTTGCATCAAGTCTTTTCTAGCCAACACATTGGTGTCCATAATTGATATTATTGTTAATTTCTCATTTGAAGTGCAAAATGAGGTCCAAAATATGCATTGGCATATGTATTAGATATCAATTTTGGTACATATACGTTTTTGTGACAATTCAACTTTAGATCCATTTCATGGAAAATCCCATATTCTTACAAACTATCACCTTTACATTTGTCATGATTAAAAGCACGATTCTAAGTTTGTTCATAACTATTTCAAATTGCATTAGCAATATATGGTGGATCATGAATATGCACCAAATTGGCATTGGGTGTGGAATGATGGTTGTGCTTCCCAATTTAAGAGTAACAAGCCATGGTTTTTTGTTTCAAGGTATCCAGATATGACTGGAGGTTGCAAAATGATGTGGAATTTCTTTGGTAGTGGTCATGGGAAGGGACTCCATGATGGGGCAAAGGTTGTGGTGAAAAGATTTTTTTGGAAATAACAATTCAATTTTCATGGTGTGAAGTTGCAAAATGTTTAGGAGGTGATTGTTTTTTTGCATGAACAATTGTCCAATAAACTAGAATCATATTATTATAGTTCATGAAAGTCATTACAAAGAATTTTTTGGCATGTGAAAACAAAAGATGTTGTTAGGGTATTTCTTTTGTTCACTTGTGATCTTGTCAAAAGGACAATGAAGATCCATTCAATCTATTTTTATGAACATAAATAGCCTCACTCAACTATTTGTTAAAAATTTGGCATGTTTCTATGAATTGCATGCTTCTATGAATTTTGTTTGGATAATCACTATAGTGAATGCATTAATACCCAATGGATAGGCCAATGGGTGCCAAAGGTTCTACAACCTACAAATATTCAATCTTTGCAAGATGCCATGAATGAAAGTTGGGATGGAGATTGGCACTTTGGAATAGTAAATGGGTTTTGAAAATTAGTTTTTCCTCTTTGCATTTTTTTCATTTATGTATCATTGTTCTCGTATTGATTTGACTTTGGGTTTGTACATATTGTGTAGGTGATGAATTGGTTAATGTTTGGGAAGTTGGTGACAACTTAGCAATTAATGTCGACAATGACAATTTTAAAGGTGTGTATTTATATTTGATTCCTTGTACAAAAACATTTTTAAAGGTACAAGAAAAAATTTCACAAATAATTGGGAAACATTTTTTTATGAAAGTGATGACGTTGTAGTAGATATATATTCATTACACTAATATGTGTCCAAGTTTACTATGTGTTTCATTAGATTTTGAGTGTAATTGAACAAATTTACCATGGTGAAAATGGCTAACCCCGTAATAAATAAGGACCAATTGTTACGGACATGGGAATTCATTAATAACTAATTGAATTCGTCAGCAATTAATCAAATAATTCACTAATAGTTGAATCATTAATAATTAATTCACTAATAATTAAAGCACCAATAATAAATTCATTAATAGTTAATTACAAACCTAAGATAAGCACCTAAGAACCTTCACTAAGCTACTGAACCTAAGTTAGGAACCTAGTTCACTTAAAAACCTAGCCCACCAACCTAAGGTGCAAGTGTGAAAGTTTGAACCCCTCACTTCCTTTCACCTCCATGTTTAATGAACAAGCTTTTAACCATTCAAACACTATTTAAATGAATGATATTTTTTTGTAATCACATATTATTATGCTCTTTTTTTTTACCTTGGCTATTATTAACAATGATTGGTTATTATTGGCTATTTTCCATTATTTTACCATTGGCTATTATTAGTTATTCCATCGTAGGTTATTGTTGGTTATTTTAGGTTATTTTACCATATGTTATTATTGGCCATTCTGGGTTACTTCACCATAAATTATGTTTGGTTATTTTATCATAAGTTATTGTTGGATATTTTAATCATTCTACCATAGGTTATTGTTAGTTATTCCATCATAAACTATTGTTGGTTATTCTAAATTATTTTACTATAGACTATTATTAGTTATTTTACCTTAGGTTTTTTAATTTTATTTTAGGTTATTTAAATTATTACACCTTAAGATTAAATAACATATAATAATTTAAAATAAAATAACCTAAAATATAACCTATAATAAGTTTGGATATGCCTTATAATATTTTAGGTAAAATAACATATAATAACCTAAGGTATAACTTATAGTAACCTAAGGTAGCCTAAAATAATCTAGGGTATAACTTAAAGTAGCTTAAGGTATTAAAAACAACATAAAATTAAACTTATTTACCATAATAAGTTATAATAATTAATTATGTTAATTAATAATGAAACATGATGGTTACATAATGACCTTATAGTGAAATGACTTTAACTAGGGTGAAATCAATTTATTTCACTTTTAAAGTTCATATTGATTGAAGCCAATGAACTCCACCCCACTTTTATATTAATGATGATTAGAAATGGAGAAATAATCAATCTTCCTATGTTTCGCTAAAAGATTCACATATTGTCTTATATATTCACATTTGATAAGGGTAGTAAAGTTTGTGATGCCATCTAAGAACCATTATGTAATTGAAAATGATGTACCGTATGAATTCAAACCATAGGATGTCCATCAAAATGTTAATCAAATTATTATTTCTATGGAAGTGGATGATTAAATGCAATGGAAATTTTTAAGATGTTTAATTGGTTTAACCTTTTTATCGGTTCTACAAATCCATGTATAATTTTTGTTCCCTAAAATTTGGTGGGTCGTTAAATAGATAATTCAAAACAAGGAGTTATGTTCAATGGGGCTTAATTCCCCTTTGAATTCAAGTGCATGTAAACCAATAATATGTCATTTGATTCATACCACACTTGGATTGGGGTTCAAAAGGTTTGGCAAGTTTTGCAAGTATTATAAAGATAGGTGTTGTACAACTAAAGTTGGGGAAGGTGATGTTTCTATTAATGGCAAGTTAGATTTGAACCTTTCATTCATCCAACCATGTAGCTTTTAGGTGTCAACCTCTTGAATTGTTAATTGATTATACTTCCACCAACTGAATTATCAAGTCTAAAATGTAATCACCAAGCAAATGTACTTCATTGTCAACCTATTAAAAGGATATTCATGTTCAATAATTTGTTTTTCAAAAACAACAAGATGCATTAGGTTTTTTGAAGTCATTATAAAGTGAATATTGGTTTGAAGTTGAAATTATTATTTGCGGGTTGTTGATAAGAAAGGACTAACAAGTAGCTGAATGACTACCATATGAAACTTTATCCAAAGTAAGCTTTTAGTGCAACTTCATTCAAACAACATGGGTAAGTGAGAATGTCCTTACTTACTCATGTTATTCAAGCTCAATTTAATCATGTTTTATAATAGTGGAGGTTCAAATTGAAGTTGGTAGTCCTTGTATGGTGTTCAAGATATGTAATATCTTTCTTGAATTAATTATGGGCAATGGCAATTATCAACAACTAGGAATGTATGTATCTCTGATGGTGTGGGGATCTTATTCATTTCAAACATGTGAGAGTTATTGGTTTCCTAAACATGAAGGTTTGTTTATGTGATTTATATCAGAGGGATGATTTGTTGTATAAAGCAAGGGATTAGTTAAATGTATTTTGGGGCTTTGAAAGTTAAGGAACCATGCATCATTTTGGACCAATTTAAAGGGATTGATCTTTTAAACATTCACCAAAATTTAAATTGTGAACCTTGATTCAAATTGTAATTTTGATGTTTTTAATTAATGTGAAGGTAGTAGATAGTTAATAATATCAAGATAATACACAAAAGACCCAATTAGTGGGTTGAATGGGCTTAACTTATAAATTTACGAGGTATAAATTCAAAGCGAAAATGTGAAGGAACTTCAAATCATATTTAGGTTGAATTATGTTGACAAATCATGATTGAAAATTGATTTACAGGACTATGCAAGAATGGGTGGAGCAATTCACCACACAACCAAAGTCCCTATTTATTCAAAATCTTGGTCAAAAATTGGAAATTACAACTAATTTACACTAATTTACATTGATTTCCTACATAATTTTCCATGTCATTAATGGCACATCTATAGTTTCTATTTTTTTAAACATCTAAACAAAAAAATCATAAAATATTTCTTCCTCTAATATGATATGGACTTATGAGAAAATGTTCATGATTAGCCCATTCAAAAGTCCATAAGTATAGTTTTAAACTTCAACTCATTATTTATTTTGTTCTTACATTTTTTTGATATGATATTTTGCTAATCAAAGTCCCTAACACATACCTCATCAATCAATGGACCATAACATAATCCATATGGAAATGTTAATAAAAGATGTAGTCCATGTGTTTTGAATTCAAAAGTCCACGGTTTTTACGATTTTAAAAATTTTATAAAATGATTTTATGCATCACATAGATATTCAAGTTAAGATATTTAAACCAAATCCATTTTAATAAATATAAAACAACATGGGCATTGCAATGGCAACCACAAGGCATAATTGTTTGGCGTGACACCCAAATTAGTCCACCCATTCATGCATCCACCCTTATAACCACTAGGATAAATGGGTTAAAACATATTATGCGTGCACCATTTTTCACCTCTTTTCACCCCAAAAAATGATGTATAACAAGTATGATAGGTATGTAATAAATTGACAACTTGATGGCATCTTTTGGAAATCCTACACATAAGAATAAAAAACTTTAGAATGTGCATGACACATTTTAGAACTCAAAACTCACAAAGTTTCATGTTTGTGATTCATAACACATTACCAAACAAAACAAAAACAAAAACAAAACAATAATAAAATGCTCACTTATAAAATCTCTTCTTTTTTCTTAGGGTAATGATTTTATCCCAACAAAAAGATATTATTATGCATTTATTGTTCAAAAAGTGCCCCAAAAAAATTGAATTGATTTTCAACCAAAAATTTTAAACTTTTACATGGTCTTACATTAAGTTGAAATAATATCATTCACCACAAAACTCCACCTTTAACTTTAATTTTCAAATATATTTGAAAATTTTCATACTTTGTGACATATTTATTTTGACACAAATATAATTCATATGTTCAATTTCAAAAATATTTATTGAAGTTTCATTTTAAATAAATTAGTTTAAGTCTATAATTAATGCAAAGTATACAGAAATTAACAAAAATAATCTAAGATGTGATGTACACATTTACAAAAAAAACCAAATGTAGAATTTTATGTTTATGACTTCAATTTTTGGGGGTGTAGTGCAATTACTACAAAAGTGGGGTGTAATTCATTAGCCTAAATCACTATGAGACTTTGAAAGTGAAATACATTCATTACATTTTTGTGGTTTCACCTTGGTTAAAATTATTTCATTATAATATCATTATGTAAACATCATGTTTCACTACTAATTGACATAATTCATTATTATAATTATTATAAGAAATAAATTAAATTTTATGTTGTTTTAAATACCCTATATATATTACTTTATGATATACCTTATATTATTTTAAGCTATTTTAATTATTCTAACTAACCCTAGGCTATACCTTAGGTTATTTTATTTTAAATATAATAATTTAAAATAATATTAAATAAAACATAATGTCCTAAGGTAAAAGAACTTAAAATAACCAATAATAGCCTTTGAAAAATAATTTAAAATAACATATAATATAATAACTACCAATAACCTATGATAATATAACCTAGTATAGCCAATAATAACTTATAATACAATAGTCATAATATAACATAAAATAACCAACAATAACTTATAATATAATAGCCACAAAAGTCATAATCTAACTTATAATAACCATCAATAGCCATTAATAAAATAATTATTAATAGAATAATCATCATTAGCCATTAATAAAATAATCATCAATAGCCACTAATATAATAACCATTAATAATCATCAATAGCCACTAACAGAATAACCACTAATAACCACTAACATTATAACCATTAATAATCATCAATAACCATTAATAGAATAGTCACCATTAACCATTAATAGAATAATCACCAATAACCATTAATAAAATAGTCACCAATAGCCATAAATATAATAACCATCAATAACAATTAATGTAATAGCCATTAATAATCAACAATAATCATTAATATAATAACCACCAATAATCACTAATATATTAACCATTAATAATTAACAATAATCATTAATAGAATAACCACTAATAGCCACTAATATAGTAACCATTAATAATCAACAATATTCATTAATAAAATAACCATTAATAACCATTAATATAATAGCCATTAATAATCAACAATAATCATTAATAGAATAACCACAAATAACGAGTAATATAATAGCCATTAATAATCAGCAATAATCATTAATAAAATAACCACTAATAATGATTAATATAATAGCCATTAATAATCAGCAAAATTCATTAATAAAATAACCACCAATAACGATTAATATAATAACCATTAATAATCAACAATAGTCATTAATATAATAACCACCAATAACGACCAATATAATAGGCATTAATAATCAGCAATATCTAATAATAAAATAACCACCAATAACGACTAATTAATAACCATTAATAATCAACAATATCCATTAATAAAACAACCACCAATATCAACTAATATAACAACCATTAAGTATCAACAATATCCATTAATAGATAACCACTAATATCGATTAATGTAATAGCCATTAATAATCAATAATATCCATTAATAAAATAACCACCAATATCGATTAATATAATAATCATTAATAATCAACAATATCCATTAATAAGATAATTACCAATAGCCATTAATAGAATAACCATTAATAATCACAATAAAATAACCATTATAGCCACTAATAAAATAGCTTCCAATAGCCATTAATAGCCCCAATAAAAAAAAATCTAATAGCCACCAATAGAATAGCCACCAATAGTCACATATTAGAATTGTTTAAAATTGTTTAAAATAATATAAGGTGAAATAATCTATAATGGACAAAAATAATTTAAAATGAAATAACTTATAATAGCATAGAATTGTCAATAATAACATAAAGTGAAATAACTTTCAATAACCAAAAGTAACCAATAATTGTTGCAATCTTAGCCTTGGGCTCGCGACTAAGGCAAAGGGCTTGCAAAGGTGTGGGCCGAGACTAAGTTCGGGAGTGGCATTTTCATGCCCCCGGGAGTGCAAAAGAGTGTGAGGGAGATGACCCTCGCACTCCCAAATGAACTCCCATGTTGGGAATTGCACTCTTGGTGGATTCCTGAATGTTTAAAAAACGATTGCAAGGATCAACACCCAATGGCTTGAGGAGTTTTCCATATCATTAAAAATCTACTAAAATATAAATGTCTAAAATGAACTCGCATGACCCATTTGGACATCCGAAACATAAGTTATGGCCAAAAGAAGGGCTGGGAATCAAATTGGCAATTTGACTCCCGACCATTAAAAGTCGAGAATCACCCCGATTTTCTTGTGTGCAAGTGGCATGCGACATACCATTAAAAAGCTTTCAACGAGGGCTATAACTTTGGTTTAAACCTCATTTCAATCGAAAGTCTGCACACAAAGTTATGGGGCGCCAAAGTCACGGGAGTCCCAACTTTGGCAACTTTGGGATTCCCACTTGGGAGTCCCGGGACAAAAAACCATTTGGATGTGGGCCTTGTGGAAAGGAACAGAGTATACTATAAGGGGGAAGGTGGTGGTTTCCCCCAAGTCCAAGCCGTGGTGAGTCTTGTGAGTCCAAGTTTGTTTATGGCTTGTCCTAGCACCAAAAGTGCTCCAATTATGTACTAACCACCTTGTGTTGGTTTTGTGTAGGTTTGTGTGAGTAGTTGATGTTTGTCACTCTTCTTAGTCCCATCCCGGAGCTTTAGCACGCCCTTTTACCCCTCAAAGTGCTACGAACCAGGGAGCATGCCCCAACTCCTTGCTTTCCATTGTCTTAAGTTTGGACTCACATTTGAGTCCATTAAGGAGCTTGGGGTGTGTCAATAATAGTTTCACATAATTAAAAATAACCTAAAATGAGATAGTTTAGAATAACCAAAAATAATTTATAATAATTTTAAGTAACTTAAAGTGAAATAATTTACAATAGCCAAAAATAATTTATAATAATTCCAAGTACTTTAAAGTGAAATAATTTACAATAGCCAAAAATAACATATAATAACTCCTAGTAACTTAAAGTGAAATAATTTACAATAGCCAAAAATAACATAAAATAACCAAAATTAACTTACAATAGCCGAAAATAACCTAAGGTGAAATAGGCTAAAATAGCCAAAAATAACCAAAAATAATTTTAAATAACCATAAATAGGCATAAATAATGTAGAGTGATATAATTTAGATTGATGAAAAGTAGCCCTATAATAGTTAAAACTAGCCTAACATAAGTAGTATTATTATATTAGCAAAAATCTTATTCATTTATTAAACATTTTCTTTTTGAAAAAATGGTCATTAAAATGTTATTGAAAATGATATTTTAAAAAAAATTGTTCAAATGATTTTACACTTTCAAAAGAAAATAAATGTAATTATGTACAATATTGAATTTTAGAAATAAATAAACTTGAATCATTTCATTTGGACAAAATTTTAATAAAATATGAATTTTCAAAGTTCATGTTTTTGTAATATTTAAAATGACATATTTGGTAAATAGAATGCAATGTGACATATTACCACAACAAGTGGGGCGGCTTGATGGTAGGGTTGTTTGCTTATATTTTAAAGGTCAAATGATCATACTTCACAAATGGTGTGTGCATGGTCAATAATGATAAATTGATCAAATATTCTTCTATATAGATCTTTAAAGTATGTGCCTAGTTGATTACGTGGCTTATGTATTTAAGTTTAGGTTTTTAACCTAGCCTAGGTAGTGACACATGTCAATAATTCATAAGTTGAAAATATGAAATTATTAATAATATTATGTATTTAATAAATTTAATTTAATTAATTTTCATGTTGCCTAATTAATTAATTAACAAGTGAATGGCTTGGTAAATTTGTATATCACTTGAAAATAACCTTATTTCATTAGGTATTAATGAATCAATTCATTGTCCATAATAACTAGTCCCTGCTCATTAGGGGGTTGACTAATTTCACCATGGTAAAAATGTCCAAATTCATTCAAAATATAGTGAAACCTAGAGTGAATTAAGATGCATTTTGGTGTGGTGTGTGTTTTCATCCCTTTATACAACAACATCACACATAAACACTAAAAAGAGGGGAAGGTGAAGATGATTATAATTCATATGAGCATGCTAATGACAACCAATAATGGGGAGAGAAACCTATGGCCATAGAGCTTTTAAAATATGATTAATTCATGGTTTAAATGTTAGCTGTAATCCTACAATTGAACTAAATTTATAACAATGTATTACTATGTGGATATATATATGTATAGTAACCTTATTACTATGGTAGTTGAAGAAGGGGAAAATGTCATCAACTTAGATGATCTTAGTGTTAATTTAAAATAAGAAATCAACACTTGAAAGGATTTAACCTAAGAGGTGATTAATTGCCACAATTGTTGTCACAACCCCATTTACTTACAAGATAGATAAAATGGAAAAAAACATAGTAGATTATTCACAATCACATGTTGTAACTTTTGCAAATACTTGAAGATCCTTTGAAAAAACAATGGATAAAGCCCCCAAAAAAAACAAAACTAGAAAAATCGAACAAAAAAAGGAAAAAAAAACAAAAATATTATCTATGGTACAATGCACAATTCAAAGGAAAGTTGAAAGACACCACATGTCATAGATTTTGTCAAATTGGTTTACAACAAATGTAAGAAAAATAGGTGATTTTTTTCACAATAATTTTCAAGTTGGCTTCCAAGCAAATCCATTCAAATATATGGGTCAAAATTTGCGAAACACAATAGCAATGCAATGGGATACAAAACAACATGCAAAAAAACAATGCAAAGGCAAGGGCATGTTGCAATTAGGTTCCACCTTTTTGACGTATAACAAACAAAATAAGAGTTTGGGGGTGAGCTTCGAACAAGGATTGAACTAAGAAGAAAAACATCATGAACAAGAGCACCAACATCAAGAAGAGGAAGATGATCATATCAGTAACAATGATCAAATCAAGAAAAAAAACTTCATGAAAAGGAGCACCAACACTAGGAAGAGGAAGATAAAGTTTGCATTTCCACCAATGTCAAGTTGTTTTGCAATTACTTTGGTGAGAGAAGGAAACTTTGACAAAACTTTGATATAATAAGAAGATCTAGAAACCAAGGAGGTCCTGGCACATAAATGTACAAAAGGGGGTTTTGAAAAAACACACTTACCATGCCCACAATTTTTGACATTGCATATGTGTGTTAGGAATTTTAGGGTTTAGCAAACGGCTACCCCCGTGTCTGTTGATTTTGTACTCGATTTTAGTTTAAATCATAACCACACACAAAATTGTGAATGTTTATTTAATGAAAATCGTGCACTTTGCATGCTCATGGTGTTGGATGATCGGATAGGTGTGGGATAGTTGTCCACTATTGGCTCTTTTGTTATGAGAGAAAAAAGGTCCCATCCACATGGTTTCATGTGTTTTGAGATTTTCCATTTTCAACCAAGAACTCCCAGACTTTGCATGCCCATATCTTGCTCATTTCTTCATGGATTTGAACAATTCAACTTGGGTTGGATGCACCAAGAGAGATAAGCTACAAGTTCTCTTTGGACACCATTGTGATTCCTTCACTCCCCTAAAAATTCAGAGAACACCAAGCTGCTATTTGTTCCGACACTAGTCAGCTTACCCTAGCAATAAATGTGCATGATTCCAAGAAAAATGGAATCTAATGAGGCTAATTCTCTGAGAAAGGTGATGCAGTCTACACTATTGAAGAAGGGGAGACTCCCACTGAAAGCCGGGGTCGTTGCGAAGGCGAATTCCAACAGAAATTCGTCTCCTCCCTCAACAACATTGTGTTCATCCATCCAGCTTTGGTCAATCCCACAACTACACGAAAGAATCTCGAGCCGGTCTTTCCACAACGGAAAATGATATTCATCCAGCTTTCGTTGCCAGGGAATGTCCTTTTACATCCCGACTCTCATGGCTCGTTCTCCTGACACTCCCAAATGAAACGAGGGGACGGGGTGGGATTCACGCACACTGCACCTTCGTCGTCGTCGTCTTGCAATTACGATGTTAGCGGCGTGCAAAGACATTGCTCATCAGCTTCGCGAGCAACTAAAAAACGCTCAGCGAGGAGCTCCGTAAACAGCAAGACCCCAACGGAAAAAAGCAGCTTCAGAAATGTACAGCGATAGAATATTGTCCAACAACGTGGATTCGATACTTACTACCTGCGGAGCTTTACAGAACTATCTGAATGAACAACAGAGAGGGGGGTGGGGCGTCACAGTTTCCTATTCCTTGGATCCTCGTAATTTGAAGGTGTTTCGAACTTCTCACGTGGATTTTCTTCACCCTCTTCCACCTGCATCCTGCATTCCTATAAAGGTTTAGGGTATGGTGCATTCCTTGAAGGGTTTAGGGTTTTTATTCAACATCGCGAGCAACCAATAATCTTTCGCTTTGATCCAACAAGCCAAGCTTTCCTCAGTGTGGGTGGGTGCGTGGGTATGAGAGATGGCGGCGGGGCGGCAGGCCATCATGCTGGATCCCTTGCCCATGAAGCGTTTATTGGCTCTTGAAGAATCCGGCAGTGAGCATCTCCCGCCGTAAGCTTCTTTCTCTGGAACCCACGATTGTTTTCCTTATTTTGTTTCGACGTAGATTTGTAGGGTTGCTGGTCTAGTGCTGTAAGTGTCATCGTCCAAATTAGGGGATGGGTGATTGATGGCAAAATCTATGGGTGGGTCAGAGAACTCAGCCAGGAAGAGAAGCCTCTGGCATTGCTTGGGCGAATTGATTTTGGGCAGGAGGCGAAGAAAGTGAAGAGCGAGAGCAATGGTAGCAGCAAGGAAGAAGAAGAGGTAGTTCCCCCCACGTGGCCATGGCAGGGACTGGTTGAGCATTTGCAGCAGGCGGACCAGGAGCTAGTCGTTATCCTTGACTTAATCAGCCAGGTTTGCTTCAGAAAACTATGTGTTCGTCTCTGGTCTCTTCCCCTTCACCCTCACAAGGTGGCCGTTGGTTGGAAAGAATGGAACTTTCTCCATTTCTGCACTGCTATGTGAGTTTCTTGTTCTTGTCTTGGAATAACACTGATATCAGAAGCCAAACATGAGCAGGTGGAAGCAAATGAGGCAGTGACTGTAGCAAATGTGGTGCGGCCAAAGCTGCTTCCACAGGAGACTTGCTCAGATCTAGCACTACGAGCCTCTTCCAAGCTCCAACACTTCCGCGTGCGTTTGCTGCCCTGCATGTTCTGTGATCAATGTTCAATTCCTTACCAAAGCTCAGCAAATTTTTAAAAACCTTGATGTCCAGGAGGAATGCTGTTTGCCCTAGCTTTTGTCTTTCAGGGTGTTGCATTGTCTTAGCTTTAATATGATAGTGTCATGGGTGTAGAGATTGACCATGCTTGAGGGGGTCTACTGCACTTTGTTGATGAGAGGCAATGGGCAACTTTGTTCTAGGATGTTGGGAAGTATTTGAAGCGATCTGCACAAGCATTGGAGCGCCAGGTTGAGAGGGAAGCAGTCTTTTATGGAGCACTGATGAGGTTAGGGGGCCCTAAGCCTTCAATTCCCACAGGCAATGTTAATGCTACATGCTAGCTCTTCAGTTTGTAGGTGGTTGTGGTCATTTTAAGCACTTTCAACTGAATTCAACCTGTTCTTTTACCTTCTTGATTTTATAGAACATGTTGCCCAACAGAACTTAACTGATTTTGTCTGGGAGCCTGAGGGTTAAGCAAATTTCTGCTGCTTTTCTATTCTGAGTTTCAGTGATTGGACGGTGAGACATTAGCTTGCTTATACAGCAACAGGCTAAAATGAAATGAAGATAACCCTCACAAGCTTGTTGCAGCTTGAATGAGGATACTATTGAACTCTTTCTGGTTAGCTTTGACTCTTGAGTAGTAGCCAATGTCATGATTGAGTCTTTGCATTACTTCTGGAAGTTTGTATAATGGTTTGCCCAAAATTTTCGGCAGATTATTATACAGTTCCCTATACCCACAACTGGAAGCTGATGAAGTCAGTGGGAAGTCATGACAGTTCATTGCTGCTATTCATGAGATTCATGGAGGTGATTGTCTGATACTTTGTGAGTGACTCTCATAAGGCTGCGATTGCGCTTATTGTCATTTTACCTTGAAAGTGGTGTATGTGAAGTTTTCTCTGCAATCTCATAGATATGATTGTTGATGGGGTGGTGCTAAAGGCTGCAGCGTAACTGGAAGGTGAAAAGGCAACGAGGGATTGCAGCAGGTCCAGGGGGAAGTGCAGGGTTCTCCATTGAGGTGGGAATCACTGAAGGTGCACCATGTGGTGTGATGGTAGACCAGGATCCAGCGGGCCTGCTTGTAGCCCGTCCTGCTACCTCACACCCTCTTGCAAGTCTACATGTTTCCCTCCATTCTGCTGCTCAGTCTTTTAAGCTGCGGAGAGAAGGGAACTTAGTGGGCAGGCCTGTAAGCACAGAAAATGAGGAGAAGCCAGAAGCAGCAGCTATGCAGGATGCACCTAAGGGAGTGGACAGGGGCATTGGAGAAGGGGTGGACAAAGGGGCAGTGAGTGCACAGGTTGTGCTCCGCCAAATTCAGGCATCCAACTTTGATGAGCAAGTATGTACTCTAACAACTAATCAAAATCTATGCAGATTAACTTAAATGTCTGGTGCCACGACTTGTGAGGGCTTGAGACAAATTGGAGAGGTGAGTTTAGTGTGTTGTAGATTATGTTGAGACAGTCAGTCTTTATCCAGTCACTTGGTGTTCCAGTGGGTACTAATTGTGTAGTATTTTTAGCTACCTTCTTCCTGTGCACATATGAGTTCAAATTTTTGGGTTGCGTCATCAAGTTTAAGTCTTGTCTGGTTTTTCTTTTGAAGCAATTATTAATACGCAGGTTTTGCACAATCTGTTCCTGATATCTCTTATTTCTCCAACTTCATGATCTAGGCAAGGACTCTATTGGTGGTGGCAGAAAACCCTAAATCATTCTTTGGGCTTAATTTTCCTTCTAATGGCTTCTCTTACAATATCCCAAAATCCAAAAGGCTTAAACATTGACATTTTGGGCAAAAAAATTCAGCCAGAATATATGGGTATCAACATGATTTGTATGCCTCAGGTGGATTCTAACATTTCGGATTCTGCCAAATTTGGAGGAGTAGTTTCTCAAGTTTTTGTAGAACAAATGAGTTCGTTATAGCTCAAATTTTGAGCTTAAAGTGGTCTCTTAATCTACAGTGAGGAGGTTTTCAAAACACACTTTGTCCTCAAAAGATCAAGCTTTTAATGTTCTTTGTGTTGTTTCTCTCTTTGCTTCTGCCTTCCTTGTTTGGTCTTTTCTTTTTCTTTCTGTATTTGTGGTCCTCTTCCTTCTTAATTTCCTTGGTCATCTCCTCCTCTTTTAGGTTTGTTCAGCTAGCCAGCATCATGACTTTGTTTTTGCAATACTGCTGGTTTTGTGATGGAAACTCAATGCATTTGTTATATGTATTACATCAACCTCTACCCACCATTGGAGTTGATGAAGGTGGTGTAGGATGTTATTGTAGCTGGTCCCTGCCATACAAAATGTTGAAAGGCTCTGAACATTTTCCAGTGATCAGAACCTCCTCAGGTTGTCTTTAGATTCTTTGGGGCTAAGTTTCCTGTTTGCTGATATGTTGCCAGATCTCAATTCTCTAGGACTACCATGTCATCTCTCAATTCTTTTCAGGTTGACTAACTGTAAGTGTGAAGAAGCTCCAAGTATTATGAAGATATTCATGGTGAACAGGAAGCTCATAATTTAGTTAGTGGGCGAGTGACCTCCATCTGAATGACTGTTGCCTAGTAGAGTTTAGCATGAAGGATAGATGTGATTGTGCATAACAGTGCACAATTGGATGGTCATCATTGTAGATGATCTGTAAAATGGGAAGTTCCAATGTTTGATGGAAAGTTGCTATGTTCCTTGGCTGCAGGTGTTTGAATGGGTTAGTCGGGAGGCTTTGCTTTTAACACCAAGCATCAATGTTACAGGCCTCAGTGACACAAGCCTGCAACTTAGTCTTGGTCATGCCACCACACTGAATCTTCACCTATCTTCACAGTCTCCTGATGAGCTTCACACTCAGGTGGCTGATCCACAGAACTCAGGGCCCACTATAATGCCACAATTTGACCATTTTCAATCACCACAAACGGAGGCAAGTCTTGGCATCTGTTTACAGCAAGCCTTTCATCAATTCACATTTGGAAGATTTGATGGGGCATCTTCAAAGGCACCAGGAAATCCTAAGGAGGGACCTAGTGAAGCAGCAGGAATGTTGAAGCATTTGTCTGCTATGATGCGGCACAAGATGTCTTGTGCTAAGATTTGTGCTGAGCTTGAAAAGCAGGTCTGTAAAACATTGAATGTCAACTCTTGCCTAGAAATTGGAGAAATCATGATGCAGTGGTTTGTGTAGTCTACTTAGAATGTCTATTGGGAAGTATGGTAATAGATCATGTATGGCATCATGGTGTGAAGAAGAGGGCTCCATCAGCACAACTTGGTTCATTGTAGTCTATGCTCTTCAGTCTCTCCTGTCTGCTGTACTCTCCCAGTTGATTTGAAAACCCTACCAAGCATGTTCATAGTTGTTTGCAGTTTGTGTAAGCATCACACTAGACAAACTCTGCTTGACTGTTGTACTCAGTTTTGGATCGTTTCCCTACTGGGGTGCAGGTTCATGGTGTTCCCCTGTTACGGTTGTCAACTCACCCCACATGGCACTCTCGAGTGTCTGCCTGGGACCTTTGGCTGGATATTCCTGAGACTGCAACAGTTGGTAGGTGGCAGGCCAGAATTCTGCTGCAAGAGGATGCTCTCAGTGTAACAGTACTGCCAGCAGTGGATGGCATTAAGCAGGCCTTCACTGCAAGTTGTACTATTTCTGAGCTCTCATCCTATCTGTTGTATCAGGTTTGTGAAACCAATACTTGGCTTCTCTGCAATGTAGATTTGGGCAGTTGACCATGCCATTTCATGATTCCATGAAGTGGGTTGAAAAATCAAGGGACATTTGGATTCTATTTCCAGTCACAGAAGGAAACTCCAGTTCTGCATCTAGGATTTATCAATGCATCTTTCAGTCTGAATGGGGTTGACAAGTAGCGTATCCTTGACAGCACCCATGGTAAACTTATTATCCTGGAGTTTGGATTGCAGGTAGCAGGGCAGCTGGTGGCATGGCTGCATTCCAAGGCAATTGGCATGGGTGCAGCTGTTGAGCGTGATTTGCTTAGTATCACTTTTGAGTTAGAGGACTATGAAGATGTAGCCTTGGTAGCTTGTCCAGATTGGAAATCATGCACTGTGAATTGGTCATTGAGACTAGCAGGCAGTAGGATGGACGATTCTGAGGACTTGGAGCGATTTTTGGGACCACTTGCATTAGATGCTTTACATGGCATCCTTGTTGACCTTGTGAATTGGAAGATAGATTCTAGAGCACAGGGGGACTCTTTGATACAAGGAGACACCCAGCTTGAACCTGACAGATTTCCTCGTCATGGAGGCCAATAACCAACATGGCTAGCAAAGGAGACAAATGATTTTTTCAAACATAAATTTTGAGATGAAGTCACTATGCACCAGACAGGCCCCAACCATGGAGCTAACATGTTAGCTAGTCTGACACTTTGGGAGCAACTCCCATAAAGTTGTGACCACACTTGCTGTCATGTTATCTTACAAGGTGTTTTGTGAAAGTGTTTTGTGGAGATTTCTCTGCAATCTCATAGCTATTGATGCTTGATTGCTGTGAACTCCAAACTGGACATTACCACATTGACCCTCACACACCATGTTGGAGTTCCCGCTTACCTAATTGGCAGCAACAGGAGCAGTGGCATCACACAGGTTTGGAAGGCAAGGCCACCATGCAAATACTGCACCCATTCAAATTCCAATTATTCTTTCAAGTTGAGGAATTATAACAAATTGGAGTTCAATTTATAGTAGTCAATATCAAGTCGATACATAGGTCGCCTATTAAGTGGATTTTGTTTAGTGAAAGGCTTTCCTTTTTTTCTTTATTCTTTCATTATGTTTTTCGCCTGTAAAAGATAGTAAAGTAAAAGAGTAGGTAGCCATGGTGTAGTAGACTATGACAAGCTACATAGGTTGCCGATGGGATAGTGACCAAAGACCAAAGTTAGAATGTGTGAGGTCAATATGGTTAAGGATGTGGCTGTTACTATGGTACTAGTCTCAACCAATATATTCAAATATTATGCACCAAGCATGTTGGGGTATCAAGGGTATCATTGGATCACAATATGAGAAAATAAGTTTATCATAAGAATATTACAACAAGGTTATATAAATTTTGTCAATTTTATAATATCAAGATGAGTATCAATCTTTATGCTAAGGCCCCATTGATATACCCATTAGCATTGACACCCATGTTTTAAATAGGAATTGCCAAAATGGTTAAAGATTAACCCCCCAAAAAAGGCTATTTGGTAACTCCATTTTGAATATCTAAAATTTCAATAGTTTCAAAGTAGTCTATGGCCTAAAGAAAACAATGTACATTAAATGAACCTACTTCCTTTGGAGCCCATATAAGGCCTTGGTTTGGGCCTTGTTTAAAGACACTTTCTTTTCATAATGATGCAATCACTACATAAGGATTTTTCTTACATGTGCTCCTTCTCCATTCTCCCAAACACATGTTTTAAGCTATAGTACCTTTATTGCTTGCCAATGCATTTGCCATATCTCATCCAAAGCTTTCTCAATGGAGTAAGAGAGATGTGAGGCCAGTTCAATAATCAAATGATGCATTGTCATTATTAATGAATTTGTACCAAAAGACATATTTGACATTTGATAATGGATTTTTTTGAACCAAGGATTGAGAAAACTTTTAGTAGAAACTTGTGGTATATACCCCCATAAAAGTTGCTCGGATTGCAATCCCATGTTGTGACAAGTGGGACAAGATCGAAAATAAGTCTTTCCAAGAGAAGGCAACAAAAGATATTATAACTGAAACTATTTCATGGGTTTGGTTTGACATGATGAATCAAAAATTTTAAGGCATGACAAAGGTGGATGGCACATTTGATGGTTTTGATAAGGGCATCCTAACAAAGATTTTCTTGTCAAACATCAATTATTGAAGAAGACTTGCCAGACGTTTATGATGGTTTAACTCAAATTAGTAGTGCACCTTCAGAATTTATTTCATCCTCTTACTTTGGCATTTCCATCCACACATGCAACACTGACATTCAAGGTATTAATGGAAGTGAATATTTTCACACAAATGTAACAAATTTTCTAATTTTTTTTGGCAAAGTGATGGCAAGGAAGAAATGTAAATTGAATGATGACTTGACAATTGATTTTAAGAAATTAGTTTATATTTTTGAAAATTTTGAGACTTTGAAGCTTGAGTTGCAGAGGGAGGCAATCAAAACTACAAAATTCATTGCTTGATCTATGATTACAATGGAAAAAGGTTGATGTAAGAGAAAAGAGAACAAACTTTGCAATTACCACAATTTTTTGTAATAAAACTTAGAGCTAGACCTCATCCTAATGTTGAAGAAACATAAATATGTTTTTGCATTTCTACTACGCATGAAATAAAAATTGACATAACATTCATATGGATCAAGAATTTCAATCCAACAACATTATGTTTATTGATTGGCATGCTTTGTCAAGGTTCAATCCATCACATCACTTTCCTAACTTTGTTTCTTCACATAAGCAACATTAACTATGGCATGAAATATTGCAAAACAAATTTTTTTACATCCACCATTGTAATTAACATGGGATGGAATTTAATATTGGCCTTGGGGATGAACACTAGCAAAAAACACTCAAAATAACTAAAAGAAGGAATTTAATCTTAAGGCATGGTATGTTTTCAACAATTCTAAATGAGAAACATGAAATTCATTGGGATATGTGTGATGTTTTGGCAAGGTAAATTTAGATTGACCATTATAATTGTATTTGTAAAAGTTTTGGGTTCAAATGACCTAAAAAAACTTAAGACAAATTATCATATAAATTAAAGGGTCAAGGGGAATGGCGTGTCACCTTGTTGAATTTTTTAAAAATAAACAATTTGTGAGAAGGTGGGAGGACCAAAAGGTAAAAAAATGAAAAAGCTTGGGGTTGACCCCAAGCCAAAAAAAATGGGACAAAAGCTAGTTGAATGATGAAACATTAATGAATTTTAGCCACTCCATTCAACTTTAACATCAAATGGTGGCTTTGAGTTCAACAATTCAGTGAGTTTGAAAAAAAAAGGAATGTTTGTAGCTTGAGAGGTATATGTCAATGGTAGAAGAAGACTAAGCAAATAAAGTTGCATGTTAAGAATAAACAACCATAGATCAAAGAGTAAGAATGAATGTGCATAGTGATGACCTTGACATCTTGAATAATTGTAATATCCATTTAGGGATTTGACAAGAAGTGGGACATAATGCAACAATTGAGAAATCCATGGTACATTCCTATGTGCTACTTTTTTTCATAAAACTCCACAAATGCCCACATGCAAGCACGATAACTCATTGTCAATTTAATGTTCAAAAACCATCTAAACTTAATCACAAACAACTAATGCATTAGTCACAACAAGCCATAAGATCACGAGGTCCTATCAAAACCTAGGGAAGTCCATAGGTTTTTCAAGATCAAACATAGGGAGGTCCATATAATTTTCCATTGGCAACTAAATTGGCTCCATGGTCTTCATTGATAGCTCCACATTACCTAGGGGTAACATGCTAGACCCCAAAATCAAGGCCGTATATGAACACCTCTCATTTCTTTCCAACTCTACAATCTTCCCTTGGCTAAATAGAAAGGAGAAGATTAAGCTAGTATTAACTTTTGAACTTCTAAACACATGCTCACATTGTAAAGCACATCCATAAAAGTGAGAATATTTACTTGCTAGATTGTAATTTAAACAAAGAAATAATATCATCAATGTTGAACAACTCAACCTAGCCATGTGAGAAGTTCAATGAACAATAGTAAACCCCAAATAAACTCAAACAACTTATAATCCAAGCATCCTAACTAGAGCCCACAACTCCAACTACTTTTTCCTCACCCCTTCTTTGTCCCAATCCTACAACACCCCAAAGATTCAACCAAATAATCTCTACATGCTTAGAGCAACTTATAGCAAGGCAAGGAATCAACTTACAAGAATTGTTAAAGCAAGAAAATGAAGAAACATGGCACTTGTGGAATCAATAAACCGTATACACGAGGTGAATATTCAAATTGAAAATGAGTACGTGCAAACATAGGAAGACATTTTGCACAAAATATTTCAAACTTTGCAACAAAAAAAATGAACAAAACATAAATGGGAATGGTTTGAGCAATATATGGTTTCGTAAAATCGATCACATATCATTGTGGATTACAAACCACTTAGGGTAGATATATTATGTAATGAATTGTTTTTTTTCTCCCACCAACCATTTAGTATAAACTAAAGCCCTAGAGTGGGGGCATTCCCAAAATAAAAGGCCCACTATGATGAGGCAATGGTTGAATATGGTATTGTAACAACAAGATGTGTCTATGTTTCTTAGTGTGAACTAAGGCCAAATGAACATTTGGATGATATAATGACCTAATGGATGAAGGGCTACATGGATTTGAACTAGCAAATCATGCCAAAACAATGGACAATTGGGTCCAAATGACATATAACGAGCTAATGTGTTTACTTTGCATTTAGGACTATTGTTCTTTTTGGAATCCTTTTACCCAAAAAACATGTTTTCCTAAAGAGGAATTTTGAAAATGAAATGTTTTGAAACTTTTTATATATTGTATTTATAATTGCCCCAATATGTCATATGTTTTTTTATAATCAAATTTGGAGAAGTACAAATTTTTGAAAGTGCACACATTTTGCCAAATTTTGTGTTTCGTCTTGAAAATTTGTCATATTTTCAAATCATACCAAAACATGTTAACACTTTCAATTTTAATTTTTTATATTATAAGCTAAAAGTTTTTTTAAAACAACATATACATTGTATCACATTTACATGTTGAAAATTACTCATGATTTTTTTTTAAACCTTAATTTTTAATTTTAAAAAATCAAAAAAATATGAAAATTTGAGTGTTTTTTATATGTATTTAATAGTACCCTATTATTATTTGAAAAATTGAGGATTAAATAAATTTTATTATGAAAATTAAGGGGCCTTTTATGAAAGTAATGTCATTGAATGAAGTTGTTAAACATCTTTTATTCAAACCAAACTTTGATATTATAATTTTATTTGATTCATTTTAATAGATTTTTTAATATCATATTATACAATAAACACAATTTTCTATTATTCACATGCCATTAAAGTGGCACCACATAAACAAATGTAACAAGAATTGCAAAAAGTTGACATTTTGACATCAATTTTGGATCATTTGAGCTCATCCGCACCTGATTGGTCATTGTGAAGCTTTGAGGGCGCTTCTAATTTCTATTGTGTGTTTTCTATTTTTCTTGTGTTGTTTGTTGTTTGTAGGTGATGAGCATTGTTTTGCATTTTTCATGGAATGGGCAACGTTCAATGTCGATCAACTTGGAGTGTTGTGTTGTATTTGGAGGAAATGCATAATCGAAGACGATGGATGGAAAATATAAAACAAAGCAAGTATCAAGCAACTTAGTCTCTCCAACAATTTTGGAACCCATGCTCAAGTATGGAGCAAGGTTCATGATGTAGTTGGAAGGTGGAGAAACATTGCACAATTTCAGTGCATGTTCTTCTTTATTTCCTACCTTTTTTAGTGTTTCTGCTTCTATTTTTGAGGAGGAAGAACAAGTTCCAAGAGTGGGTGACATCTGGATACCAAGTTCATTTTCATCTCTAAACCATTTCATTCGATTTTTCATATTGGGAATTGAACATCTGTTGCAAGTAGGAGATAAAATCTTAAGAGTGGAGGCTAGTGGAAGTTTATCCCAACTTGTAAGTTGGAAATTGTGTCAGAAAATTGAACCAAAAGTTTAAATGGCAATTTGAAAGTTTTGATGAACATGCATACTCTCTTCAAACATCTAACATTCTAAGTCCCATAGTGGAAGGAAGTCAAGTTGATTTCTTCACATGGACCCCTCTTCACTGCAAGTCATTTGATGGTGCTTATTGTGAATCATGAACAAACAGATACAATCGGAAGTTTTAGCATTCAATGAACTCAATTTCCATATTGAGCCTAATATTAAAACACTAATATTGAGGATTATTTGGTTTGCAACCATCGTCATTGTTGAATTTGACCCAACAATTGCAAAAGTAGGAAATGTTGTTGTGGGGTGATACATGCAGGATTTTTCATGAAGGTAGCTTTGTGGTTGAAAACCCAATCAAATTATAATGAAAGGCAGTGGTCAATCCTTCAAACTTCAAAGGTTAAGTTCTTCTTCACAAGCTTTTGACCCTTCGAAATGACTTGAAGTTCAGCATGTTGTTAGATAAAATATCATTATAGTACCTAAATTAAGGGATGTGTGGGTACCCATGGATACTGGCATAAGAAATTGTTGTGCATAGTTATATAAGCTTGAGTTAGACAATAGGATTAAAGAAGGGGACTACATTTTGAGGATTTCCTATATTAAAAGGAGGTCTCATATGTTTTATTGGATTTTTTGTGTTGATCTTTACAGTAGATTAAATTGGAAATATGTTGGTAGAAGTGGCCTAAATTACAACATAAAGATAAGAAGCAATATGTTGTGTTTGAAAAAAAAGAGGATGAGCTAAAATTTAAAAAATGGAGCTACTGACTATGTGAGTAATGAAATTTTCAGAAAACAAGATGACTAGTCCAAAAGGGATGAATGAAATCTTTTGGGGCAAAGACATGGGAGATGTGTTTAATTCGATAAAGAAATTGCAGAGGTTGAAAAGGTCCAAGAATTGGATGAAGAAAAATTATTCAAAATTATGAAACTCAACTTGAAAGGAAAGGCCTAAGATTGGTACCGTCAACTTGATCCTATTCCATATGACTCGGTAGCACTACAAACATTGCTTCACTAGAAGTATGGGATTTATGACAAAGATGAATTGAGATTGAAGATGGATGTGATGTGTTAGGAACCAAGACAAAGGGTTCAACTATACTATGACAAGTTGGAAAGACTATTTGTCAAGGTCTACATTCTTGATGCAAAACGGTGAGGCAATTTCTAGCTACACTAAGGCTTGAATTGAGGAAACTACTTATGGTAAGAACATACCAAAATATGGATGAGCTCTTAGTTGCTACAATTGAAGTAAAGGTCTTAGGGGAGACATGAGAAACTCCATATGAGCCACTACATGAAGAAAAGGAGGAAGAGTTGGCATTAAGAGAAACTAGTATTGATAAGCATTTTGAAGTGTTAAATGACATGTTGGTCAATTATTTTGGAAGGGTAACATAAGGAAAGATGAGCCATAACTTGGGAAGCTTTGGCATTATCTAATGTTAATTGTGCAAGTCAAAAGAACATATTGCCTTTGCATGTCCTAAACTTGCTAATCTAAGGCCAAAATGTGCCAAGTGTGGTGGGGGGCATAAAACAAAAAATTGTGGCTTGAAACGTTATTTTTGTTCAAGCATGGGGCATACTAAAAACAAGTGTTGGAGAAAGAATGACAAGGGTCCATCTGCATTTACTAAATTCTTTGAAGTGTTGGTTAATGATGAAGAAGCTACATTAGCAAAGTTAAATTGCCTATGTGGAATCAAACACAATGTATTTTATGGCATTAGGATGCCCAAGAAAAGGATGCATGTACAAGCTTCCATTTATGGAAAAGTAATGGAGGAGTTACTTGATAATGAAAGTGGGGAAGCATGAAACTTGGGACTCGGTGGAAACATTAGGTCCAAAATTTTGTCACATTTTGTTAGGGGTAAAATTTTTCTGACACCCATGGAGACTATTTTAATAGTTCGAAGAAAGCTTGAATATTTTGAGGGTTTGGTCAAGCTAACCATAAGAAGAAAAGATGCAAAATTAATTTAATCACATGTTGTTGCTACCATACTGACACCAACCATTAGGAGGGTCTGCATCAACAAGACTAACCACAATAAACGCTACATCTACGTAGTTGAGATCAGTCAAGCCTTGCTTGAAGGTTTGGTTGATATTGGGGCATCAATGTTTGTTATGGCCACAAGTGTAGTCAAAGAACTCAAAATCATGCATTGAGTCTCAAGGCATGAAACCTACAAGACTATTGTTGGCATGATTACACAAGCCCTTGGAATAATCATTCATATACCCATGACAATGGGCAAGGTGATCTGCCAAATAATTTTCCTAATTGTTGACACTAATAGTTATGACTTGCTTTTAGGGCAAATTTTTTTATGAAAATCAAAGTTGTGGTTGATGTTGAAAAGGGAGTTATACAGGTTCAAAACAGGCTAGGAGTGGCAATTGAAGTTCTACCTTTGAATGTTGTCAACATGTTGCAAAGGGTTATAGAGATAAAGGATGCATGTGTTGACATATTAGGTAGGAATTTCAACTGCATTCAATTGGAGTAGTTATTTGAAGAAGAAGTAGAGGTAGTACAACATCAATCAACATACCTTGGTTCTAATGGTTACAATGATGACTTTATGTTTGATGGAGAAATGAATGAATAAGAGGAAGAGGTAGGTGATAATCCATCGTGGATTTTGCCAACGGAAAATATTTAGGTAGAAAAATTGAACGGTCATGGGATGAACCAAGTTGTGGACAGTGAGACTCCAATGCAAAAGCTAAATATTGTGTTGCAATAATAATAACATAAATTGTTGGAAGGACAATATGCTAGGGATCATGATTATGTAGACTAGATTTAGTATCTTTAGGGGGAAGAAAACCAAATAATAGGGCAATTTACAAACAAACCTACTGAACATGCATCCTTCATTTTTTTTGTTCAGCTTGAGGAAGAAAGAGAACTTGAAGGAGAAAAGAGGTGGACATAGATTAAGGCAAATATCAAGTTCAGTGCTAATTTTGATTTAGAACAAACTAAAGCATTGTGGTTCTTATTGGAGGAATTTCAGGATTTTTTGCATGGCATAAAGGTGAGTTGGGCAAGTGTAACATTAGTGAACATACCATTGACACCTAGGGATTACCACCTTGTCGAATAAGTTTCAAAAGACTATCTTACTATGAGGAGGTTGAAATAAACAAGCAAATACAAGCCTTGGTTGATCTTGGCAAAATGCACAAAACCTCATTAGAATATGCATGCATAGTAACATTGCTAATGAAGGATGGCAGTAGGAAATTTTGTGGTGACTATAGGCCATTGAATGTGTAGATGCAACAAGACTCATTCCCCATGCCATTGATTAATGATGTGTTGGACTATTGGGCAATTCAACTTGGTTTCATGCTTTAAATCTTCAATTTGGGTTTTGGTAGGTCTTAATGGCACTATAAGATATTAAAAATACAACGATTATTACCAAGTCAGGGTTATATGAGTGGAATGTCATGCCATTTGCTTTGAAAAATGCCACTACCATTTTTTCATGAACTATGGTTGAAGTGTTTAAGGATTGGAACAATAAGTTTCTGAAAGTGTTTGTTGACAATGTGAACATCCATAGTTTGGATTGGAAGGAACATTTGCAACACATTCAAATGGTGTTTCAATGACTGAAAAAGGTTAATTTAAAGTTAAACCTTAACAAGTATTATTTTGGAACCCAAAACATTACTTTTCTAAGGCATGTAATCAACGTTGAAGGTTCTTATCTAGATCCCAAGAAAATAGTTAATGTGGAGAGCTTTCTAATCCCTAAAACAATGACCAATGTGAAGGCCTTTCTAAGACTCATTAATTACTACTGTAAATTCATCTAGGGATACTAAAAAATTACATAACCATTGTTTGGTTTGACCAAAAAAGATAGTAAGTTTGTATAGACACCTATTTGCTAAAGAACATTTGTGATTCTATAGAAATGTCTAATAGCATCTCTAGTTTTGACAAGACCAAATTTTCACAACCATTCATTCTAGATGTAGATTGGTCCATAAAAGGGGTGGGGAGCTATCTTATCGCAAAAAATTGAGAGATAAGAAAGTCCATTCATGATTAGGTAACCAAAAAAGAGTGTCTAACTAAAAAGGGACTACAAAAGACAACTTTGGATTTTTATTTATCTTACATTATTATAATTTGTAGTGGATTGTTGTCTGCCAATAGATAAAATGATGTTTTAAAAAATTAATTAAAATATTTTAAAATAATTTGAATACTATGGAAATGCCATTTTGAGTCCTATAAACTAATTAAGTAATCAAGTGTCTAAAGTACATTTTTTTAAAAAAGGAATCAAAAGGGATGCATAAAATCATACAATTGTTTTCAAACTTTTTGTACAACAAAAACATGCCCCCTTCTATGAAAATACATGTTCATTAGATGAACTTGATGAAAAACCAAATCAATTTTTTTTAAAAAAGTTTTGGAATTTTGAAAGAAAGGGTTGCAAGGAAAATAATTCATTTGATTGTCCATTGAAACTCATTTTGGGGTTTTCTAGGATTTTTTGCATTTCTAGCATTAAACCAAAATATTCATACACAATTATGTATGAATGTAGAAAATCACCATTAACACATGAATTATCTTATATTGGACTATTTAATTTTTTTCATTTAAGTTTGTTTCATGTTATTTGTAAAAAGTAGCCTTAAAAAAAATTTAAATCTTTTTTTCCTTTTTTGGTACCCCAACTGTGAATGGACCCAAGAGTATGTTATCACATATGCTAATAAAGGATTGTCTCTTGTCCATAAGTGTTTCCATCCTATGGAAGGAAAATGATATGCCCTTATATGGGGCATAATGCATTTCCAACAATATTTTTAGTAGACCTTCTTTCTTTTGGGGATTGACCACAAGCCTTTGGAGTGGTTGGCAATTGTTTCTAACGTGTATGAGTGGAGAGGTAGATGGATTTCTATGTTCTAGGATTTCCATTTTAAAATTGTTCATTGTCTAGGAGCTAAGCATGCCAACATAGATGCCTTAAGTAGAAAACTAGTGGGCAAATCCGAAGCAAATGAAGATATTGGCAATGAAAACCAAGATTTAGGGACAATTATTCGAGAGGGTTCTAGATTTCGTCCTACCAAGGGAAGTGGGATTGTCATTAACTTGTTTATTGTGTTGATTAATGATGAAAAAAAGTGGGATGGTGAACACCATGAAAAGGAAGGGGAAGTCATTGTTTACAAGATTGAAGCACAACTTGGAATTGATGTTGTACAACAATTGGCAATAAAGAAAAATTAATCGAGTCATTGACAGTTGGCCTATGAGGCACAAACCTTTGTTGATAAGGCTAAAAGAAAAAATATAATTGAACAAGGTATTGATGAAGATGTACAAAACAATTGTCTTAACATCTAGGAAGATGCATTGAGTATGAAATTGTTCATTGGTGGCTTACTGGGACAAAATGGTCATGGTGTTGTTGACAATGAAAGAGCAAAGAGGAGAGTTATGTGTTACCATTGGCAAGAAGATACATTGTACTTCCAAGATTTGGTAGTGTTTAAACCAGAAGACATAGCACAAATAATCAACAAAATGCATGATGAGATAGACCATTTTGGAGAAGCAAGAACATTCTTTGAAATCAAGTGGTGATTCTTCTAGCATGATAGGAAATAGTCTATCAAAGAGTTTATCAAAGCCTATGACAAGTGCTAGTTGGCTAAACAGACTGGTAATTTAAGGTATAGTGTGGAAGGTATGAAAAAATATCAGGCTAGATGCAAGTTATGGTAGTTCAATATCGGCAAAAATTACATTTTGTACAAGTCCATACAAGATCATTTAAAAAATTCAAATGGACATGGTTGTTACTTTTTAAATTTTTATTATCTTAATCTTTGAATACTACATGTTCAATCACCTACAAACCTTCCCAAATTTATGTGACAATTTGTATTTAATGTAGTTGATGTCATTTTTTAATTTAGAAGTCCTAAAAGGAAACCCCACAAAGTACATAAAAATAATGCCACATCTAAAACTTTCAAAAAAAATGCTTTTGGGACAAAAAAATTTGAAAAAATATAAAAAATTGCAATTCATAGGGACTTATGGAAATATGGTCAAATTTTAACCATTCAAAATCTTTGGCTATTAAATGATTAAGGTTTTCGAAAAAAAGATTCTTCATATGACTTTATCATTTTGTACTACATTACATATTGAGTCCCAATAACAAATTTGGGATGTGAATAAATATAATTTTTTATATTTTGTGATGTTCTAGTTAGATGATTAATCCATATTTGTCAATTTCAAAAGTCCATTACTATTAACAGATGAAGTTTTTGTCAATAAATAATCACACAGTTCTTTTCATAATGAAATTATTAGTTTAGATTTAAGTCCTAATTAATATATTTAAGGATATATTAATCACAATATGCATTTGACTAAAAGGTATCCAGGGAAAAAACATTGTTTCATCACAAAAGTGAACCGTTGTAGCTTGCATCTACCCATTAGTGTGTGATCTATTATATCGTGTTGCATTGGACATTACAAGACCTTTATTTAAGACATCTAATGGCAACAAATATGTTCTTGTTGCTATTGACCACTATTCAAAGTGGTGTTAAGTGCATCCTATAAGGGAGCATGATGCAACTATTACAGTCAGATTTCTTGAAGAAGAAATCATATGTCAATTTGGAGTGCCCAAGTACATCCTCACTGATAATGGCAGTGAATGGATGAAGGAGTTTGATGCCTTGTGTTAGGATTACGACAATATGCATTAATTCATTGCACCAACTTGGCCAAAATGTAATGGGATGGTGGAATGACTAATATAAACTATCAAACATGGTTTGATTGTTTTGTCTTCAATGCATGTATAGGGATGGGATGCTCAATTTCCAAAAATATTATTTGGATACCATTGTGGTGTGCAAGCCAATACAAGATACTCACCTTACATGGTGTTGACAAGGCATGGTCCTCGGTTTACTGTTGATAACAATTTAAATGAACTGTGTGATGTAGTTGATGAATAGGTGGGACTAGAGGCAATGGTTGAACAAATGATACAGAAAATGTAGCTTGTTTCATGCATTCACAAGTCTTTGCTTGAAAACGTTGAATAGGTTCAAAAGAGATAATGCAAAGTTTATGCTTCTCGAAAAGGGTTGCAAATGTTTGAAGGTTTTGAAGGGGAAGGCATTAAGGTCAAGATGTGTGAACTTGGAAAGAAAAAGAATCTAGTGGGTAGTTGGGAGTGACCTTATGTTTTTGTTGCATATAAAGATGGGAAGGGTTTTCAAGGACAAAATGAAAGAGGCATGACTTGTATGATAAAGGGCATGGACAAAAAACATTGGGACCGGGCAAGAAAGGATCTATAGATCTACCGTTATGTGGATTGATGACGAAATTTATGAGGTCATAGATTTTTTAAAAGAGAGTGGTGACACATGTGATAAAAAAACATGTTTGCATTCTTTAGTGTGAACTTAGGCCAAATTAACATTTGGATGATATAATGACTTAATGGATGAAGGCTTGCATGGATTTGGACTGGTAAAAAGTGCCAAAACAATGAACAGTTGGTCATCATGAAACTTTAAGGGCAATTCTATCCTTTTGTTATGTGTTTTCTATTTTCTTGTGTTATTTGTTGTTTGTAGGTGATGAACATTGTTTTGCATTTTTCATGGAATGGGAGGTGTTTGATGTTGATCAACTTGGAATGTTGTGTTGTCTTTGGATGAAATGTGTAATGGAAGACAGTGGATGGCAAGTATAAGGCAAAGCTTGGAATTTGGAAAAACTAAATTTTTACTAGTTAAAGTTTTTGAGTTTCAGAAGGAAGGAAGGATGTGACTAGGATATATGTGTGTTTAAGTGTTTTGAGTTTTAGAATGCAATCTGTTAGAAGTTGTGGTAAGAGATGAATCCCGTTACCATTGTTTGAAATTGTAGATGGTCACAAACCCGATGTTAGGGTGGATTGTGTTTTCTTTTATTTGCGCTATAGTTATTTTTCAAAGTTTATAGATAGATTAGATGGATAAATGTAGGGACCAAAAGAGGAAAGTGATGAAGGTTTGAGGGGTTTCGAAAATAGTTTACATGGCAAATGGGTTTGTGGTTGGAAATATTGTCGTTGCAACCCCAACATCGAGTTTGCGATTAACTGTGGAATGCAAGGGCCCATGAGAGCAAAACAATGTGTTCAAATGTGAAACACATTCTCACAAAGGGGGGAGAATGCAAGAGATGGAGCCCAATGATTCCCAAGTGCATTCTCATTTTGGGAGTTGCACTTTTGCGGGAGTTTTGAATGTTCAGAGCCTTGGTTGAAAAGGTAAAAAAACACCAAATTAGGTCCCCATGAAACCATTGGAAAGGTCTTGAAGCGTAGATGCCTAAAATGCTCTCACATTGTTCATTCATATTTGATATGCATACGTTATGATCAAAAGAAAGGACGGGAGTCAAATTAAAAATTTGATTCCCGACCACTAATCTCTTTAGAGGAGGGGTTAAATGATCTCCGATTGAAGCATATGATACACTTTGGAAAGATTTTTTTAAGGGCTATAAGATATTGCCTTCACATGCTTCAAATAAACTTGATTTGAGGAAGATATAAGCGTCCAAAGTTTCAGAACAATAAGAGTCCCAAGTTTGGGATTCACACTTGGGAGTCCTAGGAAAAAAATGTCATTTGGATGTAGCTTTTGTGGAGAATCACATAATATATTATAGGGAAGGGAGTGGTGCTTCCTCCTAAAGGTTGCGGGCCATGTAAAACTTGTGCTTGAAGTTGTCTTTATTAAGTCCACCACACCACTTGCGTTCAATTTGCACTAATCACCTTCTTTCCTTGGTTATGTAGGTTGATTTTATTTTGAACTTTTGCTTGTGAGTTTGTTCTAGTCCCATCTTGAAATTCTAACATGTTTTCCTACCTTAGAAGTGTTATGAGCTAGGGAGCGTGCCTTGACTCCTTTCTTTTTCCATTGTTTCATTTTGGGATTCTCATTTGGGTCTTTCAAAGAGTTTGGGGGGTGCATCAATTGTCATTTGTTTTGGGATGTAATAAGCTTTGGTGTTCATGGAAGGAATACCCACAATTGTAGGAGCTCCAAAAAGAAATATTGGGAAATTAGACAATTTTGGGGTTTATCAAGTCATTTTATCAAAAAGATATCTAGGTTTTTGTTTCCTTTTTGTTTAACTTCCTTGAAGTCATATGTGGTATTTGGGTGGGCTTTATTTTGAAAGATTGGGAGTTGATGGTGGAATTGTCATGGTAAACTAGTTGGGCTCAAGAGAGTGGAGCTAAAGAGACTTGATTCCTCATGGTCCATAGCTCAATTTGATTAGGGTAGATTGAAGGATTATTGACTTTAGCTTCGTTTTGTCATTTTGTGTTATTCAAAATTTATTAGAACCAACCACATTTTTTCATTGTTTTTTTAATAGCAGAAACAACATTAGATAGCCTTTTTTGTGATAGTACCATATTTTGGGAACATCACTTACATGTGGGCGGCTCTACCATCATGAATGATGAAGGTTATCATGGTGCTTCAAGTTAATATTAAGTTTTTTAAAATGTTTTTCATCATTCCATGGTTCTCTTAGGTGTGTATGAATAGAAAAAAAATTAAATAACTTTCAGGTCAATAATAACTAATTTAAGTATTTTTTTAAAAACATGATGTCTAAATGTTAGCTTATTTAACACTATGGGCATAGATCATGAGCATAAAAGGGAGAGGGTTTCTATACATCTATCTATGAAGCAAGTAGTTTGTTTTTATTTGTTACATTGAAATCTCCCAAATCATGGTGCTTCATGCCATGCTCGTGGTATCTTCAGAAAGCTCTCAATGAGTAGGGGTGCATCAACTTGGTTTGAGATTGTTTGGAGCTATGAAAGCTATTGATTATTGAGCCATTTTTTCAATGAAAACTCAATAAAATTGAATCTGAAAACAGTATTGGAATATGGGGATGTTCTTGGTGTTGTTGGAAAGCCCTCAGCCAGTCAGATTTAATAAAGTTTATTTCAAAAATTTCACAAGCAAGGTGTGGAGTTTTGAGTGGATTTTGTTGTTGGAAATTCAAACAAATTGCAAAAGTTGGATTTAGGAGGAAAAATTAATTGAGCCCTCAATGTGTTCACACTTGGGTCAACAGCATATGCTACACTAGTATTATTTAAGAGTGGGAGGGATTAAGGCCTATATGCAGGTGCAAGATCCCTTCCGTTTTAAGGAGTAAGCGTAATAGGGTAAACTGGCCCATCACCAAACACTAGCCTATCACCAAACACTTTGCTAGATCCTTCTCAATTCTTCTCCATTTTGAGTGATTTAAAATGGTATAGGAGCGCCTTCTCAAGCTTTACAAATCATCCTTGAAATGCAAAGCCAAAGGAGCAGCCAAAAAAGAGCAAAAAAACACATCAGGTGCGATTGCAACTTTATGATAAAAACATTACACAACAAGCCCCCTTGTTTCTAATTTTTCACAAGCCACTTTGGGAATTATGTGCTGGACATTGAACTAGAATGAACTATGTGGATGGATAATGAATGAACATGAAACATTAGTTTTAGTATGGGGGTCTGTCCCATAAATAACTATGGGGATTAGATGTATACCAACCATCCATATGTATCTAAGTAGTCACCAAGTGTCTTGCCTACTTACCTATCTACTTACATAGCAACCACCTATATTTCCTACCTATTTACCTATGATACTTACCCACTTCACACGGGTAGTTAGTAGTTACCTAGGTAGTATGAGTGGGGGAGTTGGAGGGTTTACCAGATAGGTTGGTAACTCAGTTGTGGATGAATCCATCCACAACTGAGTCATAACTTGTAACGGATATCTAATGGATGACAGACGGACTGGTGGGTGTTGGGTCACGTTGGGTGGTAGGTACAGGTTATTACAGTCTCTCAAAGAAAGTCATTCATTGACCTACCATTCTTCATCCACCGCTTCTATTCCTCATCCAACCCATGCGTACGCCGAGAGTGTGACAGTGCGGGAGCGTGGTGCGGCGCAAAGAGTTGTTTGTTTGTTTGTCGTTTGTGGTGTCTTGTTGGAGGGTCGGATTCCCTGTCAATTCATCACAAGAGCAGCTTGCTTGAAGAGAGCAGCTTGCTTGTTTCCTGATTTGAGAGCCTTCGATTTTGGCGATGCGATTTTGCATGTAATTTTTTCCCCCTGTTTCTGGTACCATTGTTGGCGATTCGGTGGGCTTGGAGTGCATTGTTGAGAGAAGGAACTGCTCCTAAGGCCTGCCTGTTTGTGTTTGGAGTGTGGGGTTTTGTATTAGGGTTGGGTTGAGGGTGCTGTGAAGAGGAAGGAAGGAAGGAAGGAAGGAAGGAAGGAAGAGGAGGAGGAGCAATAATGGCGGATGCTGCTGTCGGGATGTCGAGAATTGGTTTAGCAGGTTTGGCCGTCATGGGGCAGAATCTAGCGCTCAACATTGCAGAAAAGGGTTTCCCGATCTCTGTGTACAACCGGACGTCAAGCAAGGTGGATGAAACCGTGGAGAGAGCGAAGGAGGAAGGGGATCTGCCCCTGAAGGGATACTACAGCCCACAGGAGTTTGTGCAGTCGATACAGAAACCTCGCTCTGTGATTATCCTGGTCAAGGCTGGTGCTCCTGTGGACCAGACCATCGAGACTTTGTCGAAGCATTTGGAGCCGGGTGATTGTATCATCGATGGAGGTAATGAGTGGTACGAGAATACCGAGAGACGTGCTGCTGCTGTGAAGGAGAAAGGACTGCTGTATCTGGGAATGGGAGTATCTGGAGGAGAGGAGGGAGCTCGAAATGGACCTTCGTTGATGCCTGGAGGTACTCCTGAAGCTTATTACTACATAGAGGACGTGGTGAAGAAAGTTGCAGCTCAAGTGGATGACGGTCCTTGCGTGACCTACGTTGGAGAAGGAGGGGCTGGGAACTTTGTCAAGATGGTGCACAATGGTATTGAGTATGGCGACATGCAGCTCATCTCCGAGGCGTATGATGTTTTGAAATCTGTTGGTGGTCTCACAAACGAGGAATTGCATGAGGCATTCACAGAGTGGAATGAGGGGGAGCTTGAGAGTTTCTTGGTTGAGATCACGGCTGATATTTTCTCTGTGAAGGATGACAAGGGTGATGGCTTCCTAGTTGACAAGATACTGGATAAGACAGGGATGAAAGGTACAGGCAAGTGGACTGTGCAGCAAGCTGCTGAACTCTCCATCGCAGCGCCCACCATTGCAGCTTCCCTGGACTCCCGCTTTCTTTCTGGGTTGAAGGAAGAGCGCTTGGAGGCTGCCAGAATTTTCAAGGAGGCTGGGGTAGGTGACATCTTGGCAGTCAAGAACCTTGACAAGAAAGCTCTGATTGATGATGTCCGAAAGGCTCTGTATGCAGCCAAGATTTGCAGCTATGCACAAGGTATGAATCTCATACGAGCCAAAAGTCTGGAGAAGGGATGGAACCTGAATTTGGGAGAGCTTGCACGAATCTGGAAAGGAGGATGCATAATCCGGGCCAAGTTTCTGGACAGGATCAAGCAGGCATATGACCGCAATCCCAACCTGGCCAGCCTCCTCATTGATCCTGAGTTTGCAAAAGAGATGGTGGAGAGGCAAGGTGCATGGAGACGCATTGTGAGCTTGGCAATTGAGGTTGGAGTGAGTACTCCAGGTATGAGTGCAAGTCTTGCTTACTTTGACACATACAGACGGGCACGACTTCCTGCCAATCTTGTGCAAGCCCAGCGCGATTACTTTGGAGCTCACACATATGAGCGAATTGACATGCCAGGCTCTTATCATACAGAGTGGTTCAAAATTGCCAAGAAGTATGTTAACAACAAGGCGAATGTTGGGGCTGTGGCAAAGTGATTTGGACACAGAACCACAGAGATCTTGTCAATGCTCTGGCAAATGAAGGGCATTTTTGTTGATCTATTCCTGCTATGCTCGGTCCTTGTGGACTCTTAGAGTTTAAGTGGAGATCATACTCCACCATGTTGATCAATTTTTCGTCAAATTGTTTCCAAATTTTGCAGTACATTTCTTTTGGACACTATTCTTTTGGATTTCTAGAGAGTTCAACCCCCAAATTGCTTGTTGAAAATGATGGTGATGGATTGGATTCTTACCAGATCTCATTGGAGACACAATTGTACAAGAACTGAAAATCATTATAACATTTGTTATAGGCTCAGGATAGATGATCATGTTTCGCCTTGGAAATTCAAAAGGGCAGAATTGCATGTGCAAGAAGTTTTGGCTGATCCTCCTTGATTCTTCATACTAGTGTAACTGGGATAGCAAGCGATGGTTTGTTCACATCTGGCCCAATGAATCATGTGAGGGATTTCAGTACAAGTTTCAGATCTGCCTGTTGCTGATGCAACATCTTTGAGTCTGCTCAAGGAGCCCTTGATTCATTGAACAGGCCAATACTTTACTGCAGAAAAACCCAACAATACTAAATTTGAGAATTTTGTGCTCGCAATGCAATGTGGATTTCCATTACTCAAATTTCTTCCCAAATTTAGATCCTTAAATATATGACTTTTGTGAGAATTCTACTTAGTATTCTTTGCAAATATCCAGGTCTGAAAATATTCATTCTGGACAAGGTTTAGTAGCATTTAGTAAGGATCCAAGAATCTCTACACATAACTCCAAAGCAAAAAGTCATGTGGTGAATAACTTCAATATCATCATGTTTGTTGATCATCTATAAGTACCTGTCAAATGAATTGACCCAGAAATAAATTTGTGTCAAAAAGTTGAAAGGATTCATCCAGGCCACACTGAAATGAAAAGAATGTGGAGTCTGAGAAATTGACTACAAATACATAGCAATTTTCCATTACAAATGGTGTCCAGACTAAGAATAGGTGGGACTCATCACTAAAGAGGCACAATTGCCAGTCCCCCAAGAGCATAACAGTGTAGATACTTTGAGATCACAATTTTCAATAGCCCCAAAAACTTGGCTGCCCTCTACCTCTGACAAAAACAAAGGGAACTCCAAAGAGGAGTTAGAAATAATTGAGGGATGAATGCACCATGCTTTGACTCTGCCCTCCTGAAGCAGTGCGATGTTTATAAGGCTCACAGATATGATGTGAGAAAACAACCATCTAATTTGTTGTGAGTAAAACTGTGATCAAATGGTCTCAATTGATTGCAAATAGACCATAGTTGTGCACATTCCTACTTTATTATTGACTTCACCTGGCTCCTGTACCTTGCCTTTAACAACCAACAACTGCTGCAAGGCCCGAGAGCAGGGAGCAGTCATCCAAATCTGCTGAAAACCGGTTTGTTTGTGAAATGACAGATTCAGTCTGAGGATCAGGTTCTCCTCGCATTTCCATAGGTACTCTCACCAGAACATTGTATCTGAGGACAACCACCTTAACAGGTTAGGCCACTAGATGGAAAATGAAGAAGCAAGCATCTTACTCTTGTTTGGACTAAAGAACTGAGAGAGAGAGAAACACACATACACATACACAGATCAAACCATTGAGAGCTGATCAATCATAGAGCCATTTGACAAGAAGAAAAAAATTATTGCTACAAAAATTGCACTGACAGTTGTGGAACAGCACTTACATGTTATTGAAACTTTAAAAACCTAACAAGCAGCTTTTCAGTCTTGGTGTTAAATCTGAGCAAAAACGGGCTAGCTTGGTAAAAAATGGAGGGGATTCCCTCAATTTATGACTGACATGAGAACATCACCCAAATGAAATGACAGTCTAGGTAGGGGTGCTGGATATGTAGGTAGAATACCTATGATACACAATCTACATTAGTAATGCTGGATACAACAAACCTTTTCAGGTGCTGGCAGTGAGAGGTTCTACAGCAGGTTCTAGGACAGGTGCTGAGGCAGGTTCTTTGGTAGGTGCGGAGGTTTCTTCAGCAGGAGGTGCAGCAACAGTCTCTTCAGCAGGTGCAGCAGCAGTCTCTTCAGCAGGTGCAGCAACAGTCTCTTCAGCAGGTGCAGCAGTGGTCTCTTCAGCAGGTGCAGCAGCTGGCTCTTCAGCAGGTGCGGAGGTAGTCTCTTTGGCAGGTTCAGAGGTAGCTTCTGTGGCAGGTTCGGCAGCAGGTGCTGGGTTGGCTTCTGCAGCAGGTGTTGAGGCGGGTGCTGATACACTAGACTTCTTACTCAGGATTCTCCTCACAAATTTCTGGAATGATGTGGGTGATTTATGTGCTGGCTTTGTGGGAGCTGGCTCAGTTGCAGCTTCCTTGACAGGTTCTGTGGCTTTCTCCTCTGGAGGTGTCACCTCCACAGAAGCAGCTTCAGAACTGACTGGTTCTTTGATGGGGGGTTCAGCAGTAGGTTCTTCAGTGCTAACTGGTTCTGTGACAACTGGTTCTGTGCTCAGTTCCTGCAACATGGGTTTGACCAAAATGCATCAGCACATGTATGGATATATTCAGAGAAGCTATTACAGTGTGGAAATAGATTAACTTGAACAAAGGATCAAGTAGGTCTTCCTGAGGTGTGCTGTTCTAAGCTAAGGAGGTCTCAACTTTTGGAAGAAATGCAACAGAGAGCATATTAGAGCAACTTGTTGTAGAACCTTCCAGACAAAAGCAGGACTCAAGCAAGGAAGTATGTAGACCTAAAATCCCTTTTGAAATCTACAAAACAGGCTGTAAATGTACAATTTGTAATCATGGAAAATTGAAAGCTAGCTGTTCTTGAGAAACTGACCACTTCCTGCATACCTCAGTTGGGGGAGTAGAAGATTCCACACTTTCTGGTGCTTTTGGAGCTTCTTTTTCCACTGGTGCTGCTGCAGGCTCAGTAGATTTTGTTTCGGTATTCTTCCAGATTGACAGCTTCCGGACCTTGGAGAGGAAACTAGGTTTGCTTTCCTTCAGCTCTGGCTTTGCCTCTGAGACAGATGTTGGCTCCACAGCAATTGACTCAGGTTCTTCCTTAACTGGAGCTTCCTTTCCCTTTGCTTTCTCCCCATGCAATAACTTTCCTTTCAGCCTCTGGAAAAGATTGGGACTGGAGGTCTCTGCAATCTTGGTCTCAGGCTCTGGAGCAGCCTCAGTAGCACTTGCTGTTGATCAATTCAGCAGTCACTTAGTCAAATCCATTCAAAAATTCACTGTAAAAGCTAAAAACATGTCAGCGACAACGTCAGAACATAACAGCAAAATGAATCTCTTGAGAGAAAACACACAGCAGCCATGGCCTGGTACAGTTTCTAAATGCAAGGAAAAAAAACCTGTGCAACCAACCAGCACTTAGCTCTCCTCCCTAGTGTCAACCTTTTAATTCTAATGCTGTTAAGACCCACTAAGAAATTATGTGCAACAAATCAAAACTTGGGAGTGAACAAGATGCCAGATTCCACCAAAGATCATAATGTTTAACAAAAACCTGAAACAAGAAATTCAGGGCAACATGTCTTGTTTATCAAGGTTCATGCTGATAGAGAGCTGCAAAACCAAAGTTTCTAATGCTGCTGACATTCAGAACTCATCACAAATCCATAAGTAACTAGTTCAGTGTCAACAATAGAACAAAACAACTATGTAGGGGAAGGAAGACACAGTGAATCATGTATGAGTTTTCTTATTTTGGTCCCTTTAATCTTTGCTACTTACTGACCTGCTGCCGATGTTTCTTCCTTACTCTCCACAGCAAGATCCTTGGTCTCCTCCTCTGCGGCCACCGGAGGTATTACAGTTTCCTCAGATGCAATGGGTGCAGCTGGCTCAGGTACAGTAGTGTCCTCGGCCTGAGGAGCTGTGACCTCCCCTGCAAAAAAAGGCACGAAGGCATCATCATCAACATGTTATATACTTTGCATCTGGTTGGCTGGCCAGTCAGGTACACACAACTTAGCCAACAGAAAGAAATCCATCCTGCACATATTTCAACAGAACATGCACACACTGCACAAGAAGATACCAGGCCTTCTCTTTTGATGTAGGTACTTCCCAGTGGGGATGCCATGCTGAAATTTTGTGTACTCTCTACAGACAGACAGAGGGGTACTACAGCTTATATTTCTTTCAATTCCAGAACTCTTCGCTTGGAAGGGGGAGAACCAATGTGTTCTAGTCCCAACAAGCTACGAACTTACCTCCAGCATCAGCTTCGACGGCGGTGGACGATTCTTCTGCTGCAACAGGGATATCAGCTACCTTCTGATCAGCTTCGGATGCAATAGCTGGCTCTGCCATCTCGCGGCAATAACAGGGGGCCTCCACAATTTACTCAAACAATTCCGTGCGAGTCTACTACAGATCACAGATACACTTATGAAGGAAATCTCACTACTGCAACGACGCCTTCTCAAAGATTCAGCAATCCGAAGGGAAGAAATTAGACTACAACCTCAAAAGCTTCGGCACTGCAGATTCGGCACACAAGAAAAAACAGCGAACGAGATTCAAAAGCAACCCCTCTTTTCCAGTTGCCACAAAGTTCCTTGGAGTCCACAAAAACCAATTGGCGACAGCAACAAGATTGATTGATTGCACACGATAAAATTTCCAAACTTACCTTCAAGCACCCCCTTACACAAAAACAATAAAAGTAAAACAAAATTAAAATTCATTACCAAGAAGATAATAAAACAAT